>JAABUP010000170.1_pt1 | contig 145992 bp, 217 predicted proteins | sample 5559201 | NCBI WGS metagenome assembly JAABUP01 (sample SAMN10711887, study PRJNA513373) | rock metagenome | isolation source: Antarctica rocks | place: Antarctica | reverse complement strand
CCCCGCCCCCCCCCCCCCCCCCCCCCCCCCCCGGGCAGATCAGGCACTAGCTTCACTGCTCAAGTGGATGCAGTAGCTGAACATTGTGATGTACTTACTGGGTGAGACGTGCATCAACACTCATGACCTGGTCATTTGCCTCATCTAGCAAGCAGCAGATTTTGCTGTGCCGTTCAAGCATGTCTCCTGGCACCTGCAGCAGCATCATACCTGTCTTCAGGCATTGACTGCACAGACTGTGCATGCAACACAACTTGGGCCAGTCACATCTGCAAGCAAAGCTTGACCTGCCACTCCAACATGTCACTAGCCCAAGATGGGCTGTGCCAGAGCAGGGCGGCACAGAACAGCAGCCAGGCTTATCTGAGCCTGTGACTAAGCAGCCAACACTCTCAAGAGCCAGCATCGATGCTTGCCTGCTCTTCACAGATACGGCAAACAACCATGATCTTGGGGGACGCCTTGGGTGAGCATGGCGTGGACATATCTCCAGTGGCTCGGCTTGTACTGGCATCAGAGCCACTGTCCTGCCGGGAAATGCGCAGTGGCTTGCAGTGGGACAGTCTCAAGCTCCAGGAGCTGTTACCCTGCTGCTCCCACATGGCCTCGCTGGTACACCCAGATGTGGGTGTACCAGGCTGCATGGACTCCTCTACAGACTCCAGCCCAGCCCCAGGGCCCTGTTGACCCTGCCAGAAGCTGATCCCAGGGGATGGATGCTCATCAGAGACATGATGTAACTTGCTGTGCTGCACTGCAGACTCAGCTGCTTTGACAACAGCATGGTTGGCATTTGGGAATGTGGCTGACTTGGCTGGCGGGCCTCGCCGGGAGACAGACTTGACAGTTTGTAGACGAGGGGACGGCGGCTGGACAGACCCTGAGCCCTCCTCTGGGTGAGGGCGGGTGTGAACGGGGGTGAGGGCCAGGGGGGCCGTGGCTATGGGACTTGCTGGGCTCTGGGACCCATTGTCTGTCCTCCTGCATCAGCGAAATTACAAGGATTTGATTATTGAAGGAAACATCTAGCTCAATCTCAGACAGACCTGGCACTCTGTGTGCTCGTTGCTGATGTGTGCCACTACAAGTCTCCAGACACGTACACAACCATGGCGATTGAGACTGGACTTGTGCAGAAATGGGTGAGGTGCTTACTCCTCATCAGTGAAAGATGCACTGCTGATTTCCTGGCTAGTCGGAGTTGAGTCCTGATGAGCAATGCGTCTGGTTGTCCGCAACCTGCGCTGAAGTTGCTTCAGACCAGCCAAAATACCTGCACACAGGCAGTGCGCACTTCAACACAGCTTGTCATCCACAGACATGGAGACTCTTTCTTGTGGGTGCCCCATGACATTGCAAGCAGCTGAGCGTCACAACAGAAACAGCATGTCCATGCATGTAAACTTCTGCCGCAGCTAGCTGCACTCAACACAATCAAAGCACCTGCTTACCTTTTCTACCTTTGGCGGGGGTGGCAAAGCGGGGCGTGCTTGGCTCAGAAAGGGCTTCCTGACTCGTTTCTGAAGCCACGCTTGGACTGGCCACCTGCAGAGGACAGTGCACAGCTGTGAGTTGCAAGATCTACAAGGCTTGCAGTTACACCATTTTCATGCTTTGCCATTACTTCTTCCTTGCATTTACACTGACTGACTAACCAAGACCCAGAAGGACAGCATTTGCATCCTGCATCCATGCTTGCTACTGATGCAAAGAGCACAGATGTGGTGCGACCTTGCCAAAACATGCAAGATGTGTTGATCTGAATAGACTAGTTGTGCACAGTTGCATGACTTCAAGACAGACCTGATCAAGCTCTGCCTCCAAAGCTGTGACCACACTTCTGCCTAGCGGTGACCGCTTGAGAGAGTTAGCCCTAGGCGCCACATTCAGTCCCTGTGTGACTGATCCAGTGTCTGAGCCACTGCTGGTTGCCTCTGAAGAAATCTGAGATGGTGACTCAGCCAGAGTGGACAAAACGGGCTTGTGGACCACATGACCATCCAGATCAAGAGCATGCATCATGTCTCGCAAGGACCTGCATACAACCCAAAGGAGGTCCTGATCTGACAGACAAGCAAATCAAGCTGTGCTGGACTGTAACACATCTAGCTATTGCAGGTACAACCATTGGTTAAAAGAACAACAAAAGTACAGTACATAAATTAATCTTAGACGGGGTGATTTTGCCAAAGATTTGGTAGGGTGCCAGGGACATTTGCATGGTCTACATGTTGGTGTTTTCAGAGCAAAATTGATACCTTGTAGGCAAGGTGGTTGCACGTGCTATGGGGGAGCGTGGGCTCCCCAGCTTCTTGTGCACACCCCCATACGACCTCTGACTGGTGAAGGGAAAGCCTGATAAGCGTCGCTGCTTCTGGTGTGTCCTGTTGCGCGGCTGAGTACCATACATTGCCGCGTTGTTTGACGCTGGTGATGGCTCCTCTGCAATAATGATACATTCTTGTTCCAGCAGTGGCTTGGCATGCATGTGACTGCGCATACACAAATTTAGGGGCACGAGTGCAGTTCAGGAACAAAATGACAGTGCTCACCTGACAGCACAAGCCTGCTGCAGCGTGTGAGTATGAACAGCAGGCGAGACACATGAGACTTGTGACTGCTGAGCTTGCATGTCTTCCTCATTTCCTGAAACGCAAAGCACCGGGTGAGCATGATCACACAGCGATGAAGGTGAGACAAGCTGCAACATGTGACACCAGGATTGCTCAACAGCAGCAAGCAGAAGCCGCTCAAGAAACAGGTCTGATCCCTTCAGCAGCAAGCTTGCCTCTAGTTCATCCACAATGTCCTGAATGCTGTACTTGAAGACCGGCACATCCTCCTCCATACATTTGTTGGCGATGTGCAGTACACTGCAGCATGAGCCAATCATTGTTGTATGTGATAATGCAGGTGATCCAGCTTGCTATCTGGTGTGCAAGCTATTTCCCACTATTGTCCAGCAGCGTGATGCAAAGTGCTCTTGCAGAAGACTGTTGTTGCACACAAGTGGCTCATCAATTTGTCCATTCATGAATGCTGTCCTGCCTTTACCTGGACAGAATGCCATCATCAGCAAGTCCAGGCTGTCCTGCCTCGGCCAAAAGCTGGTTGGCCACCTCGCATCTGAAGCTATGCAGGTCAGCATCAACCTGCAAAGACCAGACACATGACGCTCGTCGCTCTGCAAGACAGCACAATTTGGAAGGCCAGGGAGCAACTCACCTGCGCTTTTGCAGTCTCAAATGACCTCTGAGGGCGAATGCGTACAGGAGCAGCACCAAATTGTGGTGGCGATGTGATCTCTGTTATGTCTCGCACCTGTGCAGCAAGCACCTGGTGTCAGCCAAGGCAACCTGGAGCACATTTTGCCAAACACTGGCCGGAGATTCACAAGGCATGCCCTCACCGGAACAAGGGAAGTTGAGCCCATCAAGCTCTTCACATCCAAATTTCTCAAGAGTGAAGGCAGCTGCAACGGCAAGATACACAATTTGTCAGCCTTTGCCTCATGAAATGCAGCAAACTGCAAGCCAGCTTGGTAATGCAGCTGTGCAGTACACCTTGCCAAGATCAGCAACGCCGTGAGGCCTGCTCAGGGTGGATACTTGATGAGACAGAGGCGTCTCTGGTGTGGAAACCTGTAATTACGTCCGTGTGTCAAGGCTGTGTGTATCTGGCTATGCAGGCAGCCATGCAGAAAGTAAGCCTTACATTTGAAGCACCGCTGTGTTCACTCGCAGTCTTGGAGGAGGCACCAGTAGCTATGTGCACACGGCTCTTCCATTCGACACTTGGCTTTGCAGTGTTGCTTATGGTGTCCTTGGGAGTCAACAAGCAACCTAGCAAACGTTCTGTTTCTGCAGAGATGCCTGAGGCCAGGGGTGACTTGTGTACACTGCCAGGAGACTGCTCTTGCGAGGCCATGTCAGCTTCAGCGTCTCTACTGATGCGTAGGATGGGCGGCTGTAGAGCGGGTCACAGCTGAGAGACTTCAGCTGAGAGTCGTATCAGTTTTCAGGGCAGCTTCCACCTCAGTGTGACATGCACAATTCACTGCAGGCGAACGTCTATTGAGGGAAGATCCGTTCCCTCAACACGCGGAGAAATGCAAAACCTGTCGCAGCTCAAGTGTGCCTGCTACGGCACCTATGCAGTGGTTTTTGACCCAGTGATCAGCTTATGGAGCCCAGTTGCTTTACACTAGAGGAAGATAAATTGTACACGCAGGATATCACACGCATAGCGGGCATGCTTGTTCGGAAGCTTTAGAATCTTTGAACGAAATTGGGAAGTCACAGCTTGCAAGCTCAGATTTGGACGAAATCCGCACGGCAAGAGCATTCATCAAGCGAAACATTTGGTCAAGCGTTGAACACAAATACTGCATTGACCTCAGCACGACCTTTTAGGTGAGGCAGCGGAAAGAGTGCTTGAGGGGCACAGATCATAGTCAGGCCTTCCAGAAGCTTGCGCCAATAACACATAGGTGAGTAGGTGCTGTCACATGTCGATCATTTCCAAGTGTCGTCACACAATGTGTGCAGTTTCTCTTTGTCATGTCAGCAGGCCAAGTGATCTGCTTCTTCACATCCAGGTTGTAATGGCGGGTGTCCCTCCCACGGTGCGTTTCCCCATGAAGATTCCCCATCAAGACACGGACTAGCTTCACTTTACTATGTGTGCAGTATTTCTGACATTGACCCAACGCAGGGACCCAAGTCTGCAGAAGATATAGAAAAGGAACAGGAGGCCAAACTTAAAGCAAAGTATGGAAACATGGGTGCAAAGAAGAAGCTCATGCCCAAGGTGACTTGGGTTCCTAGACACCAGTGCTCACATGAAATGAGGCATGCTCATCGTTGGCTAACAAAAGGAATTTGGTGCGCTGTAGGATCATAAGTTTTTCGACTCTGCTGACTGGGCACTTTCAAAGCAAGGTGTGAAGACAGAAAACAAGCAAGATGCAGGCTTTGGCTTGGAGCCTAAGCTTGAGCCAACAGCAGTAAGACCAAGAAGGACATCTCATCTCGGAGAAGACGACCCTTGAGCAAGTGCAGAGACTGTCAGCAGCAATAGTCTCTGTCCCAGTTATTGTTAAACGCTACCATATACTGGCTGCCATGAGGCTCTTGATGCTATGTGTGTGCAAGCTACAGCATGCAGGAGAAATATGTGTCTTTGCATCACCTGTACACTATTGCCATGTCCATTATTTAAACATCAAGGTCCTTCAGTCAAATTAGTCAAAGAAATAGCGCTAGAAACACAGCACTTGATGAACACACATGTCACAAAACCCTGCATAACTGGGCAACTCAGCTTAGCCCGCGTCAATTGATGTGGAGAATGGGGACGCATGATTTGCAACACGACATAACTAAGGTTTGACCAGACAGACATCAGAACTGTGCCATCCAGGCTGTGTCACTTGTGCATACTTCTGCAGTGAAAGGAATAACTGATGGGCCTTCAGAGTGTGCCAGCCGATGTGTGATAGCATGCGGTGATGTGATGTCTTGTTCTGCTCCAGCCACCCAGTCAACACTCTGCATCAAGAAGACTCGCCTGTCAGCTCGTTCAGTCAAATGATGATGTACGTTACGCATGCTGTCACATTGCAAGGCTACATACCTGGAAAAACGGATGTGTCTTGATCTTCAAGATGTCCCCAACAGAACTACCCAGTCTCTGGCTGGCATCAGTCTGAAGAAGCTGGTGCAACAAATCTTGTGCTGCAGCACTGAAATGAGATGGACATGCCAACACCTGTGTGCGCATGTCTGCAGAAGCCTGAAATGGCAAATGACCATCCAAGAGATAAAAGATCAGCACGCCTAGGCTCCAGTAGTCAGCAGCGCATGTGTATCCTGCGCATCAGAGAAAGACTTTACAGTATGCTGTTGGGTCTGTTTCAGCAGACACTGCCCAGGCAGAAATGATGACATTGGGAAGCGTGCAAAGTGCAGCTGCAGGCTGTAACTTAAAGTCTGTTTGAATGGTGGCAAGCTTACCATGACCCTGCAGCATTTCTGGAGGGCAGTAACATGGATCACCACATATGCTGTAGGTGCGGTCTTGACTGAAAGACTGTAGCCGCTTCATGTATCTGCAAGCACAGGCTGCTATTCAGTGGATGCATAGCAAACAATGCAGCACAGCCAGATGACTTGCAGCTTGAATGCTCTTAGTCACTGGCTAGCAAAAGCTTTTGCCACTTTTACCTGGTGTCCACCAGCTGGGCAAGGCCATTTGTGTCTACTGCCACTGTGCTTGGGGCCAGCCCTCTGAATACAATGAACTGCTGATGTAGCTGCTCAAATGCTGCCACTACACATGCTGCAACATGCACTGTGGAGGATTCATTCAGTGGCTGTGGGAACATGAGATCGCTGAGCATGCAGACTGCATCTGTGTCCAGAACCTCTGCTGTCATCCTGCAGCAGAAAACCATCATCAGTGCGATGCTGCTCCTGATGATGTTCAAGTTGTGTTTTCTCCAATCCACTGAATGCTGTTTGCTTCACAAACAACTCAGATCGTCAAGGCAATCAGTCATGTTAAACATAGCAAGCACTTCAATCACCAAACAGATGCATTTGATATCAAAAATGCTTTGATTTGGTGAAAGACCCATTGCTGCTCTATACTTGATATGCACAAATCTCATTGTCCTCATTCATGAGGGTAACAGAGCATTACTATTTCCTGCAGTATACCTGTCATCGTGAAAAGACTTGAGGCAAGCTGGCATGAACACTGACCCAGACAGACCAGCAGCGATTGTATGAGCTGAACAGACTTGCTGCTGCATGTCAGCCTTTGCAACAGCAGCAGCACTGAATACTCTTGCAGTGTAGCATATGCCTGCAGACCATCATACTGGTTGACGGGTCTGCCCAGAAATCCAGCAAGAAGATTCACTGATTTGCAGCCACATGCATGCAACAAGCATAGCAGCAATAGCAGGTTACTGCATACCATGACTCAGTTGTTGAAGACACTGTGACCCTGACGCAGCATGCACTGCAGGTGCCATTACAGCAAAACATCAGGACCAGCGATGCAGCATGCACAGCAGATGCCAATAAAGCAGACCATCAAGATCAGCCACATGCACCTTGATCTTTGAGCTCAAGATGCACCAGGCCTGCCATGCCATCATTGAACAAAGTGCGCTGCAGCGCCAAATCTTCCAGTCTGAACGAGGCAGCCCTTGTTGAGTCAGCACTGGACTTGATACGCTTTGACCCAGGACTGCCAGGGTGCTGGTGTCCATGTTTGTCTGGCCTCTCCTGCCATTTGCGGTCACCCTGTATGATGTCTGTCAGTGGCCCTAGTACCTGGCAATTGTGGGCAGAGTGTTAGACTCTGGGCAGAGGATGAGCATGGTAAGCTGATGAGCATGTAGGCTCATTGACAAGCTGACAAAATGACACATGAGTGACTTCAGGTACTGCTGTATCAAGGCAGCAGAGTTGGCTGCGAGGTGCAGCAGAGGGCTATGGCCAAAGCAAGATAGGCTGACGCAATGGACTGGCTCTGCTAAAGTGGATGGTGCTCAGTAGGTATTGTGTACATCTGCATTCTCAAAGTGATGCAGCAAGCTGTGAAGGCCCATGAGGGGCAGATACAATCTCTTTAGGGGTAACAAATGCGGAAGGCTGCAGTTATGCATTACACATCCAACAAAGCAGGTGACACTCAGAAAACAAATGGACAACTTGACCTGCAAACAGGTTGGTCAGCAAGCCTACAATAAGTACTTCTATGGTCAGTGCCACTAGTATGTCAACACAACAAGCTTGCACCACACACTGCAGTACATCAAAGTTTGTCTGCAAGGAATCAGCAACACGCCCTCACTCAGTAAAAATGACACAGATCCATAGATAATTGCCAGGAACAGACTCCAGATAAGTAGATGCCATTTTCATATTGTCTCCAATGGCAGCAGGGTAGGTGACCAATGAACTCTAGGTGGATGACCAATTTCTGAAGACCAAGGGTACAGCTAACAGCTTATTTGTACATGTTCAGCACAACAGACTGCGCTCGTCAGGCAGAAGCTCTTCTTCCAGTGGCGACTGCTTCATCCTGCAAACTGTATGTGACAATCCATAGTGCATCACAGATCAGAAGGGGCTGGCTCTCACGCTAGAAAAGTTTGACCATGCTGAGGAGCGAGATTGCACACCATGTTGAAGTCTTCACACGATGTTTGTAGCACTGTCACTCGACCCTTAGCAACCGCACTGGCTCTGTAGGTGTAGTCGCCCAGCAGCGCATTCTCAGCAAAATACTGATTGGGTCCAAACATCAAAAGCTGCAGCACAAACGCGGCATCAGATCATCTAGACACCAGGTCTGTCATTGTGATAATCAAGAAAGCAGGGTACAGCTGCTCTGGCAGTACCTTTGCTGCCTTGCACACAATGAAGCAAAACAAACAATGCTTTGGAAACGTTTCAAGCTGGTAAAATACTACATCAAGGCAAACAGTAACGCTCAGGTATCAACGAGACGTTTAAGCTTGTCTGTGAGAACAGCAATCCAGCTGCAGATGCAGGCCTTTTGTTGAGGTTGGAGGCTTGTGCAAGCCTCACCTCTGTCCCTGAGCCCATGTCCCCTGTCGCTCTATGTCTTGCAATGACCTCACCAGACTGGACAACGAACATGCAATCTCCAGGCTCGCCTTGCTGCGCAATGACAGCTCCATCCTCATATGCCTCCTGCAGCCACATGACAAGGTTCAGCAATAACTTACGTGCTCAGTGAGTATGGTTGTCATGCTGTGCATGTAGAGCAGGTGAGCTTGTGACTGCCAAAGGCAAGGCCAATATAGTGGCCAACCATGAAAGCAGGAGCTGGACAGTCTTGTTACGCACACATGCAAGAAGGCACAGCTTGGCCAGACTATGCATGACTCGAGTAACAGTGGACTTGACATGTGGATACATGCAGCAAGACGTGCTCACAGGACGCATGATCTGCGCAAGCTGCTCCAGTTGGCCAACAGTCAAGGCCTGCAGCAGCTCAATGCTGCGCAGCGTCTTGATCAAAGCCTTGCCATCTCGTTTGCTAGGGGCCACAACTGTCTTGAAGGTGTTGGCATCCAGCTGAAACAAAATGCCTGCAACAGCGCAGACTCAGCTCTTCTAAAGCCTTGAATTGGAGTTTGACTGGCGCAATCTGGTGCCAGTGCTAACGGAAGGCAGCCTGGCAACATGATGTGGGCTGAACATGGCAACGACGCTGGCAGTGATGATGGCTGTGATTGTGTTGTGCAACATTCCTGACTGTAGCAGAGCATTTGGCTGTAAAAGCACACGTATAGCACTCAAGAATGGTGATGGCATGAGCAAAGCACAAAGAAACCGACACACAAAGCAGAGACGTCAGCAAAAACATACCATCTGTTCTAGCCACAATCCTTGCAGCGTGTGGTCGGCCCGTCGCAAGAGCCAGTTCCCCAAATGCTGAATTGGCATGATCCCCAGCACTGTAGGAGTGAAGCGTTATCTGACCTCCCCCACTGTTGACAATGAGGTCAAACTGACCCTCAAACACAACGTAGAAATACTGTCCTTCTTCACCCTGCAAATCATGCTACAGACTGTAAGAAGTGAGAATGCATGCAATGTTACGCAGATGTGTCCTTACTGCAGCCCTCATCATGGTGGCAGACCGACAACTGGCCATGGGCTGCATGTAAAGCAATGCACAACTGTTTCATACATGCTGAAACTTACTGGTTTGGGTCTTTGCAAGCCTGTTTAAGCTGAGTCCTGATAAGGCAGCTGATGAGGAAGCAACAAAGCAGTTGATGTTGATAGCCGAACGTCCCTGACCTGCTGTACAACTACTTCTCCAGCAGTACAGTGGCGCTTCTCCATGGCCAACAGTACAACCTGCCACTGCTTGGTGTTGAGTGAATCAAACACAGGCACACCCCTGCACACAAGCTAGCTTGAGGACTAGCTGGCACATTTCACTTACTGTGCATTCAAGCACAAATAACCTCACAAACAGCGACAATGACTGAAACTGTTGATGCAAAAGGCAACATGCATAACACCACTGCAATGGTGGTCTCCAGCAACATGCATCACTCACTTGACTGCTGCCACTATATTTTGCAAGTCTTCTGGAGATTTGCTGAGCATCTGAGGCTGCTGCATTTCCACCTGCAATGCAATGCTCAGCTGTCAGGGCCCATGCCATGGAGAATGGCAACACACGTATAGTGATGCTCAAGCGCTGAGATGCAAGCACCAGGCAGCCTGTACCTGTATGCTAGCCTCCTGCAGCTGGGAGTAATTGTTGGGCTGAGTTCCTGTAGGAGTCTTGCTGAAAATGCTTGGCGTGGGAGAAGGACCAGAGGTGCCTTTGTGAGCAGCAGAGGGAATTGGCTGCATGGGGCTGACATGTCGAGACTTGGACTGTATAGTTGGCAGAGTTTGTAGCCTGCAGCACAAGAGTACCAAGGTATATCAGGCAATGCATATTGCACAGCTGTCGCTACAGACCATGTTCAGGTGGAACAGGGATTGCATGTCCTGCTCAGCAGAAGTGCTGCTGGTTGGTCTGGAATAAATGCACACATGCTTTTGTATGCCAGGATGCTTTTGACCAGATATAGCATAACAGCCAAGGGTCACCAACGATTGCTATACCAGCGAAAATGCAGCATTTTGCATGTTCTGTTCATCTTGTACCTCATGCTTTGCTTATTCATCAAAGCTGAGCCCTCCTTCAACCCTTCAACTCGAGCAACAATAATGGTGATATCATCTGTTCGAACCTCGTACTGAAGCCAGAGTCTGTAAGCTTCCACCACAACAGCTATGGCTGCTTCTTGTGGATCATCGTATTTGCTGACCTGTGACAGCATTGTAATAGTAATCTGCAATGAACTGATCAGCAATCTGGCAAACAGGGGGCCACGCAGCTGTGACGCTTGTGGCAATCTTTGACGTGGCCTGGCTTGCAGTCCAATGAAAGCAGACTCAATACTGGCATAGCAGCTAGACATCAAGCTGTAAAGGCTATCATGAGTACAAGACTGAGTCAAGACATGGCTAGCCACCCTGTCGGTAGAAGCAATGTGGGTGCTGGGGCAAGAAAGAGCATGACTTACCATGTCAACAACTGTCTGGCTAGGCATGAACTCAAAGATGCCATCACTGCCAATCAAAAAGAATGGGTTGGCAGGCGTCAGATTTCGAATGGCAAGCTCTGGCTCAGCGCACACCCCAATTGTCTCCGCAGCTGCAGAACATTCCAGCTATAAGATTTGGCAACTGTAAGATTTGGCAATTCGCTAAGCCCTGAAGAATGACTGCACTGACCATTATCTCCGATGCTTCTGGTGAAAGCTGTTCCAGGATAGTTGCCGTTTGGTGCCCACAACCTGGGGGGGTCACCTCCGTCCTCTTCTTCAGTACCCCAGCACTCTATGCTGGGATCCTTGACGCCATAGACCTGGTCCAGTGTCAAGACACGAGCACCAAACATCTTGACACGATCGCACTCATCCCGCCTGCATTTGCAGGGCATTAAGCAACTAAACACGCTCACTTGCTATATGGAAATCCAGTGTTCAATGCTGATGTATCTGCTTGTGACCACCACGATGTGATTGTCATACCTGAAAGCTGTTTGGTCAACTGTCAGGTTGATAGCCACATTCTTGCTGCCCTGACGCTCAGCAAGAACTGCTCTTGAGTCGCCAACATTTGCAACATACAGACCAGTTCCCCTGACAAGGATATTCACAGCTGTAGTGCCACTCTGCATGTCATCCACCGGGGACTCATGCAGCTCGTGATTTGCAAGCACCATGGCATTGTGAAAAGACTTTTCAGGATATGATTTGAACAGGAGATCCTTTTGCATAGCTGCAGGCACCTGCAGAACAAGGTTGTGGTCATTGATCAGTTGAGTCAAACCCTGCAAGGCTGCTGGCAGTGCACAAGACCGCTTGCGCACCTGCTCCTTTGCAAATAGAGAGCATTCTGTCCCTGACGTTCCATGGCCATCAAAGACCCCTAAAAACACTTGCTCAGGGTCGCCAGCGAAGTTGCTGATAGTACAGGCAGTGTCTTGGCTGGGCTTGTACAGAGCCTCTGGGTAGTACCCTCTAAAGCTGACGTAAGCAAACTTCAAAGTAAAGTCAGAAGTCGGTAAATGAACCTCTTGTGTGCCAGCCGAGCAGACTAAACGCTGTCGAAAGTCTTGTGGTGACAATGGCCCAGTTGTGGGGAGGTGAAATGAGAGGCCTGCAGGAAGTTGAGTGGCGCGATCGAGAGGTGGACGCTTGGCTGCTTCTGAGTTAGCTCCGCCTTGCGTTGAGGAGCAACAACCCATACAGCGCCCCCGCCCAAGCTATTCTCGGGTGACACAACTTGCACCGTTTGTTGCGACAGGCTCGCCGGGACGCGCTTTCGATTTCAAGTCTGGCCCATGCACTGTCCTAACAAGGGCATGGTCATGCAATCGTTGGCGATCTGTGCACTTGCGACCCAAGGTAGACGGCAGATCTCCGATTTCAAACTTTGACTAGAAAGGGCCTCTCTTGTCCAGATCCCAGATGCCAAGTAAACCCTAAACCCTAAACCCTAAACCCTGTAAATGAATTTTGCCGATAGCTACGTTTAGCTGCATTTCAGCACATAACTAGAGTGCTACCTCTTTGCGCATACATGCGTGCATAGGGTCTGCGTAGATGGTATGCTCGAAGTGTGAGAAGAAGCTTAGTAAGGTAGGGCCCTGCTCAAGCCTTAACTGCTAGTGAGACCTGTTCACCCGCTTGTGGCTTCGTGATCTGTGACTCTGTGCAGGTGATAGTTCCAGACAAGTGGAAAGAGGGCGCCTCTAATGTGACCGAGGGTGGCGGAAGAAAGGTCAACGAAAACAAGTTGTTAAGCAAAAAGCAGAGGTATACACTTCTGCACTCTAGCAGACTTGCACACGCAAAACCATGAGGGTGATTTTTTGATGCACACCATTGTTCCATTGCAGGTGGCAGCCATATGCTTCCAGGTGCAAGACGTGTAAAGCGACCTTACATCAGGATGCACTGTATTGCCAAGGCTGTGCCTATCAAAAGGGGATATGCGCAATGTGTGGCAAGCAGATTTTAGACACCAGTAGCTACAAGCAGTCAGCAAAGTGAGGGTGTGAAGTGTACAGGCTGATAGTGAGCCACACTACTCACAGCATATTGCCCAAGGCTCTGATGGGGCAGGTGCCCATGCTGATAGCCACAGCTGTTGCTTCTGTCGAGCAGCTTCAGCAAGCCCTTCAAAGTGCTATTGCCTGCCCCAGCATACTGCACCGTGCCCTATCCACCTTTTGGAGCTCTGTGCACTGCGCTGAATCACCAGCCAGCCATGGAGCTTTGTGTGGATCAGATGGTTTTGCTGGTGAAGCTGCACTGCATAGTGCTCTTGCTGCCAGCAGTGTGGACAAGATCTTGTTGCCACATCACTGGTAGACTAATTTGTCAAAGACGTCAATGTGGTTAGCGTCTGCTCTGACAGGTGCGCACAGGCTGACAGCTCACATAATGTTCATGTGTTTTTAGCATGTGGCCAAATCAGCTACTGTGGGATGCTTCCTGCGCTATAGTGACATAGGCCATGGCAGGCAATAGACTAGCGGTCACAGGGTAACGCTTACACAGGCAGTTTGCTTAATGCTATTTAAAAGCTTGCATTTAGGATGATTGTCTCACAATGAGCTTGGTTGCACAGCTATACCCTGCTGAGACACGAGCGGGCTGTGTCATGCCATAATACACTGTCGCGCCCTGCCACACTGTTACACCCCCCCCCCACCCCCATTCAAGTGTGAACATCCTTTTTATCACCAAATTCAAGGGCAGGAACACCGTGAGCACAAAGCCAAGTTGCTACTGAATGGCTGTAACACCGTTTGAATTCACAGCTGAAACAGAAGGCAGACCTCAAAACAACTCTGAGGGCACAACTCAACAGGTTCTGAAGTTTGTGAGCAGCACATCCACACAACTGTGAGGGCAAAATCCCAACACAAATGCAACTCTGACTGCAGAACTGTAAAATATTGTCACACAAGTTGTGTACTCCTGCATATGGTGTGAGTGCAGAATCAGCAGGTGGTGTGTATACATAGGCGTTTACAGCAGTTTAGCTTTTTTGTGACAGGAGATACCTGGCATTTTACAAACGGGTGTGTAGCTGCATGCTGAGGATGAGACCCGTGCCATATCACATTGATGACACATTGCTCCTGCCGCACCAAACAGAGCTGGCCACCAATTGGTTGCAAGGTGGCGCATGCCAGGCACCTCAAAGCGTATTTGACAGAACGCAATGCCCAACAATGCGGTGGTGGTGCTGGCCTATTCCAGAAAGCAATCGGAAGAACTTATCCAACTGCTGCAGTTATTACACTGGCATTCCACCTGGAGCACACTTGCATTATGTAACAAGCACCTGCAATGGTGGATGCACTACACTGCACACAACTTCAAGATGAAGTAGAGTGTTGCTTCAATGCAGCAGCACCCACAAACATGCCCTAGCATGCCTGTTCAACACCAGTCTGACCGCAGTGAATCTGCAGTCTACGCTGAGGCCAGAGCTTGAGGCACAGGAGGCACCCTTACGCATGCTACACTGCCGGTGAAAGAGGCAGTATACTGCGCGAGATGGTACAAACATGATGTGCCCTTCAGATTATGGGACCTATAAACTGCATATGGTGGCCAGACTGGGGTATTCTTGTGCCAGCAGGCCTTTACAAGACAGCAATTGCTGCGTCTAGTATACAGCAGACTTCTTCTTGCTGTCACCACCAATCTCAAAGTGCTTGCACCTCTGCGCAGAGCAAAAAGCCAGTGATGCCTCATGTACATGAGTGTCCTACTGCAGAGCGTTCTGGCAAAATATGCCCAATGAGCCCAAAAGTATGCAGCGCTAGGACATACCTTGATGGCATGCATGTGTACAGCCTTGCATTGCTGGCAAGCCAACCTCAACACAATCTTCTTTGTTGTCTTAGCCTGCAAGCAGCAACACCATGCTGCTCAGAACAACAACAGCAAACGCCTTGCAGTAGCATGTACAAAACAAACAATGACTGGCTTGAACTGAAGGACATAAAAGACGCAAACAGAAAAGAGCAGCAGGGAGGCGCAGCTGCGCACCTTCTTGTGAAAGACTGGCTTAGTCTGACCACCATATCCTGCCTGCTTTCTGTCGTACCTTCTCTTACCTGCAGTTTCAGAGAGCCAATAGCCAGCAGACGTGGTGAAACACAGGAGGTATACCAAGCTGACTACAACCTTGCTATCAACCCTAGACTAGGCTTGGCGTCAACCCAACCTTACCTTGGGCGTACAAGCTAGCTTTGCCAGTTTTGTACTGAGTGACCTTGTGTACTGTGTGCTTCCTGCAGTTTTTGTCCTTGCAATATGCCCTCTTGGTCTTTGGGACGTTCACCTGCAACCATAAGCAAGCTCTGATCGTCCGAGCTTTGTGGTGATGTGCGGCTCTGTTCCGAACTACTTTCAACAAACAGACACCACCAGACGTACCATTTTGTCTGACGTTCCCTCACACGTCCAAAATACTCCGGCGATGCCTCAGTAACCAGTACACAGCCGTCGACCCGTGGTGTGTCAATTTAGGGTTTGTATCACATGATACAAGGTGCCGCCAGACCCTCCTACCCGTTTCGTCCCGTCCGTTCCGGCCCGCCCCGTCCTTACGCGCGTAACACCGTAACACAGTGTAACAGTACTACACAGCACAGCACGGTCAACGCTAAGGCTTTGGCAGCGGCAGATGCTCCGCAATACAGTGTCTGCTCCTGCGTGGCCATTGCCACCTTGGCAGTGCTACTTTGTAGTCACGCCCGGTCTTGCGCTAAGTCCTACATCTCAGCAGCCACAATATGCTTTGTATATTGTGGCTGCTGCTGCTTTTGCACGCTAATGCTGATGTGTGATGTATAACGTCACAATACACCATGATCACCCCCTTTCTTGCCACGCATCACTTTATTGTTACTCTCCAGGCTGTATCAGGCCTTTCACCAACCGCTAGTGTCATCTCAACACTCCCTTACTACAAATACACTCTTACAGGCTATCTATCTGTTACATGATGCCTTTGTCTGCTGCTGCTGTTGCCTGTGCATGCCATCACCATGCCACCACCACCCTGGATGCAGCTGCCTGGGCGTAATGTTGTCCAATCTCAGTGCACCTGCATTGAAGCCCCTGAGGTTCACATGTGCACAGCAGTCAGGTTCTGTGTTGCATGCCCTCAAGTATGACAGTCAAACCTGTATTAGCAGCAGTTATTGAGCCTTGTTACATAGTAGCTGCTGCAGAGCCTTAGTCATGTGCCAGGCGTTTCACTGCCTGTGCAACCAGTTAGTACCTCAAGTGCTATAGGACACCGTGATTTGGACAGGTGGCTGCTTGGCATCCTTTTACTGCTGACGCATAGGACCCTTTAGATCTGTAGGGACCTTGGACAGCGTGCATGATCAGTACTTTAGAGCAGTTTGTGTTACACGTGGCCCTACGTGTTGCTCACAGAATCTTATCTTCAGATCTCAAGCGCCTGATGCTTTGAGACTGAGTCCTGGTCTCAGATAGAACAAACAACAGCTCCCCTACTCACCTATCATCCAACACTTTGTAACTATCACACCGTTCGCAACTTTCTTCTCTGTGCTGCATACATACTTGTCTGCAGTATAGGAACCAGACGTCACAAAGACACCAGACCTTCCACCTCTGGCAGGCAGCACAGTGCAGCAGATGTTTCCTGCCGTCCCAACACAGTCCACACAGTGGCTAGCCTCAACAAGCCTCAAGAAGTGCAGCACATGAGTCAGGTGTTCCAGCCCATATTCCTCAGCAGCAGCTGTGCCACAGCGTGATTACACCAGCGCAGCTGTTCTGCCTGTTTTGAAAGACAAGCAGTGGTTCAGGAATAAAACAAAGCAGATGTGTGTCAGAATTTGATTTAACCCAAACGAGCAAGCAGGAACAGGAGCAAATGAGCTGCAGATTGGAGGTTAGCACCCTTTACTGCTCTTTGGCGCTTGCGTTATGTCTCAATGCCTTTCTACCACAGCAAAATTAAGTGCTGTATTCTAACTGTATTGCAAAGCAACAAGCCTACCTAGGCAGACTGCCCCAAGTGGAGGATTGAGCAGTCAACTGAACGAAATAGCAGCAAAACAAATGGAGGCTGTCATGCACAAGGTGCAAATATCACACCAGTGTGGACTATTTAGTGAAGCCTTTGTCCCAATCTAACATTTGTCTTCTCTATACACCTTGCTTCATTGCAATCCAGCCTTTTTGGCCTGCACATCAGCCACCCCATAATCTGCCTTTCTGGACCTCCCACCATTGCCACAGCATCCTAGCACACAAGCCTCAGACCTTGCCTATACAGACTCACTGTACCCATCCCGCTGCACACTTACCCTACGCCCTATGCAAGCAGCTATTCTGGGCCCGCCCCAGCCAGCAGCATGCACATTGCCACAAAGCTAAACCTCTGTGTGATCCTGAGCTCTTGCAAGCAAAAAAGCTTCCTGGACAGCACTGAAAGCAGCCAATTCTGCAGGCCAATCTGCATTGAGCCTTTGCTGCTGCAGCTTGCAACGTGTTCTTGACATCATGCCACAGCATGGCAGCCCACCAACCTCTGGTCCCAGCAATAGGCTGACCTCTGGTCGACATGTTCAGTAAGGATGTTCAGCTGTTGTGTGACACTCTAAGCATGCAGGATGACTGCTGTTGCTTTGTGCAAGCTCAAACATGGCAGGCACAGTGCAGCTGCTGACACATCTCAATTGCAGCAAGTGACAAATAATAAAAAACTCAGTGACATGCAGCATATGGTACATGACATGTCTAGACAGATCTGTACAAATTTGTGATGATGGGCACCATACAGCCCAGCATGACGAGTCAGTATATGCTTACGGACACGGTGCTCATGCTGGATGCTTCACACTGAACTACGTGTAATATGTATGATTGAAGCCTGAGCCATCAGGATGATGATAACAATACATTTTGTATTCTGCAAGTAGATTTGGTTGCTATACAGTATGTAAGGCAAGTGCAACAGAGGCTGAATATATGCTGCAATGCTGACAAGCACATCAGAAGCAAAACCTTGTTGTACAGATGTCCGACTTTCAGCTGTCAGCCCACGATGGCACTCTGACTGCAGGCTTGCATACATTTATCACGACAGCTGTGTGAGCGTACAGCATGAAGTGGGTCTGTGCAGGACTGTTGCTGCAGCTGCTGAGCAAGACTAGCATGTTGGCTGTCCCTCAATCTATGCTTGTGCTGCTGACATATCATGGCTGCAAGGCTGTCAAGGTCAATTGCTATAGATGTCAGTTGACACTTGCATCCATGGTTGCCAACTGTCACTGCAGTCACAGCAAATCATCAGTACGGCTGTGTTGATGCATTACATCGACTGCAAACGACATTGTGCACAATGCTTCATGTACAAAGGAGCAAGCTAGGGTTTACCAAGGGGGTCAAAGGGTACCCCTCCTGGGCATCAGACACAATGCAAAGACGCTTCAATGAAGCTTCATTTGTTTTATGCACTGGTATACATACTCGTATTTGCAGTGAAGACAACTTTGCAGCCTTTGTGATGACTTTGTGATTGTATGTCAGCTAATTCAGATGATGACCAATGAAGCTGCCAACGGGCTTGAGGTGAAGTGCGTCATTGCAGCCAATCACACAAGTGTAGCCCACAGCTTCTGTTGTGCATACCTTGGCTCTTGATGCATTGGCCATGCCTCCTGCAACAAGCAGCAGCGTTACTGCAAAAGCCCACACTTTGAATGTCACTGACTGTCTGTGACTCCAGGTCATCTGTGACTCCATCATGAGTCAAACTGCAGCTCACTGAATGCTGAATGTGAGATGCTTGGCTGGACAGTAAGCATTAGGCAAGGTACAATCTCAAGCAAGCTTGCAGATGCGGTACGACAGACATATGAAGCAGTCCCTGCTTATCAGGTGCAAGAAGTTGCATCAGAAGTTGATCAACACAATCTCGTATGTTCCCTCCAACAATGAAAGGAAGAGGCCCCATTTCAGCAGAAAGACTGTGTCTGTCACCTGGTATGGGCTCATCATATGGTACTGACAACCTTGCCCAAGGCTCCACAAACATGCACAAATATTACCTTGATAAAGCAAGGGGAACACAAGACAGAGCCAGTAGGTCTGACATACCTGGCATGCTAGCGTCAAGAACTGCTGCAGCTGCACCTGGTTGTGCAGTAGCCACAGACTGGACTTGCATTGGCAGCTTTTTGACTGCAACTTCAGACTGTGTACCATACAGATGACCCAGGCCAACACTGCTGTGCTTTGTAGTGTACTGACAGCTTGGCCCAGTACCTGACGCTGTACTGGAGCACGCGAAGGAAACAAAGAACGAGTTGCAGCTGTCACGAGTTATGAACCCTGGCTATTCACACATTTTCCAGCCACTAAGCCCGGGTCGCTGGTGAGCTAAGCTGTGAGTCAACGTTGCATCACAACCAGTTCAGCACTGAGCGGGAGCACTCGTTGGGCACCCGGCACCCTGACTATGGCTTAAGTATAGGGTTTTGTGTCACCCCGACTGGCAAGTGTGACCGCGGATCGCTATGGCGCGGAGGTTTGATGTGACTGTGTAGCGGTCCTACTGTGTGTTACGGCACTCTTGTGTGTTACGGCGGTCCTGTATGTTACGGTCCGTCAGGGCGGATCGGACGGGACGGAACGGACGGGACGAAACGGGTAGGAGTGCCGACGCCAGCCCTAGCCAGGAAATTTTGCTGTACCAACAAATACCCTCGTCGAGCGAGGCATCTTACAGTTCTCACATTCTATCCTCGCAGCTTACTGCCGTTGTTTAGTCCATCATCGCTCTGCCTCTTGACACTAGGACCGCATCGTGCTGCTGTACGACACTTTGACCATCTTGATACCTTCTGCGCCTTCATGGCTTGGACTAATTTTATCATCACATTAGGTATGTTGGTGTTGAAATGATTTTTACAGCACATACGAAGCCATTGGCTGACTCTGACAGGTCACCGCAGTGGGTGTGGGATCCGTAGCATACCTTATGAAGTCTGATGTCAGACGAGGCTCCGGGTTGCTGAGGCAGAACTTGAAGACCATCCGCGGCTGGCTGGAGGAGGAGGGTTCGTTGGCAGCAAAGTATGCCTTGCGCCTTTCAAAGCGCCTGGCACTTTCCTATATGAGTCTGGCCGGCAGCGCCTTTACTTTGACCCTTGCTGCAGGTCTGGTTCACAAGAGACCAAGAAACTGCCAGAGCAGAGCAAACCACCTGCTGCACCAAGCAAAGAGCCGTAGAATCTGCCTCCATAGAGTCTGCGGCCAATGATTATTGTCTGCAGTTACTACATCATTTTTGAGGGCCTGTACTGGTGGTCGGCACCTGCGTCATAAGCAGCACAAGTGTTGATTGGTGGCAGGGAAGCTCAGAGCTGGCTGAAGAGGCAACACGCATTACATGTTAGAACTGTTCAGCCAAAGGAGCTCTGCGGGCTGGTGCTCATTGACACTGTTAAGAGTATCTGTAGACAAGACCGTGCGCCCCGCCCAGCAACCAGCAACTGCAAAGGTGCCATATGGTTTGCATCAAGGATGCAGGTTCCAAAGCAAAAGGCAGCATTGTTTATCTTGTGGATGTACTACTGTAGCAGAGTACTTGCAGCCGCCTGATCCGCCAGCCAGCAAGTAATCACGATACTGTGTGTGCAGCAGCTGTGCAGCATGCTGCAGGGTATATTATGAACATGATTTGCCCACATTATCAACAGTATGATCACTGAACATTGTGAAAGTTTCAGATTGTGTAGTCAGGCACAATTATCTCAGAACAAGTCTGATCTGCAACTCAGACATGCTAGGACACATGTGTACATGTACAGCATGACTATGTGCGATGCACATTGATATGACCAGACTTGCAGGATTTGAAGGCAGGATGCTTGGTTGTTGCTCTGATGTCAATATGTCAGTAGTGTGACCAGGAGCAGAGGTTGCGCATTACATTTCTTTCTGTTTCAACACTTTCAGCTTGCCACTATCCAGTCTGTCCTAATATGGGTCAGGATTACCCGCAACATATAGTAACTCCCAATCTACCTATGACCACTCCTTACCGTAGCGTGACTCCTTGACCAGATTCTGAAACAATCCGAGCTGTAACTTGAGCACCTGATGCTGTATCTGTTTCATCACTGCCAACTGGATGCTTCAAGAGTTGTGCACATTGGACATACAGATGCTATTCAGTATAGCCAGCGCACTGACTTGCAGCATGATGCCTTCATGACGGCTTGAGTCAGCACAAGAACTAGCACTGTGGTTGCAGCTTACTGGCTGGAAAAATGCTGCATTGCCACACCTGGCTACTATGTGCCAGATTTGGTAGGGCACTGCTGAAGCATTAAGCTTTTGCTGACATGCTGAGTTGCTCAAGACCAATCATGATCTGCGGTAGCAGCTCATGCTAAGGACCAGTCAGTGCGGAGGTAGTCCTCCATAGTGCATCATGCCCTGTGGAATTCCCTGCAGGTACAAAGACTGTTGCAGAACTAAAGTAGAGCATGTCAGAAGTGTCCGTCTCTTGAGTCGTAAAATTAGACTGGAGTAAGCTTCATGCTGACACAAGCCTCTCATCTTTCGAGCTTCAGCACAACTTACTGGGTACATGAGTGACTGTGGCTGAGCCTCTTCTTTCTTCATGCCATTAGCGTCCTGCCCTTGCTTAGCTAGTGAAGCCTTCTCTCCCTACACAAGTGCAAGCTATTTTTGAACACAGTCTTGTTGACTACAATTTTGTACAATCACAACAACGCACTTCTCTGTACTTGTGAAGGTACATCTTCAGGGGCTCCACATACTCTTCGAAACCCAGCGCACTCATGGCCCATAGAAGGTCGTCCCCGTTTATGGTCTTACGCTTTTCCTTCGAGCACTTATCGCTAGCTCTACAGTAACCGCAAACCATTGCTCCGGCAAATCACACAGGAAACTGGAAAGCTCAGACTCAAAGCTCATCTAATAGAACGTACTCGCTGGTAATGAAGCTGATAAACTCCGATACACATTCCTGGACTGTCTCCTTGGCGTCCTTAGCTATTTTAGCGTTGGGCGGTAGCGCTTTCTTCATGATTCGACTGATGTTGGCAATCGGCAAAAATCTATCTTGCTCTCGTACATTACCGCCGCGTTCATCGCCCGAATCGTCGGCCGGAGCAGAACTCATACGTCAGTGCTCAACGAGATCTTACACGCCCAGCTGGCTCATGACTTGAACACGGCTTTCACCGGATAGACATACTAGCTTGGTCACATTTCCAAGATTTGTCAGGAAACAATCGAGCCGGCCAGGTCACGCGACTGAAGTTTCGACAAGTTGGTTTCGAGCTGAAGCAAGTCTACGTCGTGCGGTGAAGAAGATGAATTCTAGAATGTTTCCGAGGGTGTGTCAAAAACGAACAAAAACTGAGACGAGGAAACCTTGAGCAACACCGCCTTGCAAGACTTCCACTTCAAACTTATGCAGGACTTCAAATTGGCCTGCGACAGACAGCTGCTGTCATTGCCTTCGCTTACAATGCGCGGCCTCCAGCTTGCTTGAAGCGTTTAGCGGACAGCACTCCGCCAAAGGCTTTTGTGAAAGGTCGACTTTGCATCTATCAGACCTTCGTCACCTCATATTTTAACGGGATTTCCATCAGCTTTGCATTTGTCAGATGGGTGTGCCAGCGTTTTATCGGTGGCTCAGCCAAAAGTGAGCTTCCTACCTGTACAGACAGCCTGTTCAGACCGCACGCTGGTTTTGGCCAGGCTTGTGGACAAAGTAGGTCACGTAGATGCTATAGCAGTCCTGTCTCTGCAGGTATCCCCACATAGTAGAGGATGTGATCGAAGAGGAGGAGCAGACGGTCAATGGTGTGGACATCCCTATTGACACTTCGCAGCCCAACCCGAACCAAACAGAGTTTGACAACCTGTACTTGGTAGGCTGTTGCATCACACACAAAGTGCTGGCTGTCTTGTCAAATACTGCTGGGTGTTGAGTTGCAGGCGTTGAGTTACGCTAGCTTCCCTATATTTGCACTTCATTGCTACCTCAGTTGTCATTACGAATGCAGGATATGAATGGAATCATCCATCCCTGCTTCCATCCAGAGGACAGAGTAAGTTTGCTGCTATCTCCACCTGCCTGCAATTTGTTATGCTTGACGTCCTCTGGTGTGGCTCTGTTGCTCCTGCATGTTGTTGCTCCTGCATAATCAAGGGTTGACATCTGCAGCCAGCTCCCACAACTGAGACAGAGGTCTTTCTGACCATCTTCGACTACATTGACCGGCTATTTGCCATGGTCCGGCCACGCAAGCTACTGCACATGGCTATTGGTAAGTGCCACAAACAACATTCCACTTTTGCGTACTCTGTCTCACAGTCCTGGCTGTAATCAGCTCACCCCGATCATGGTCTGTGCCTGAACCGTACTTGATGTCTATGCTTCTGTGTTGCCATGTTGCAGATGGAGTTGCGCCACGCGCAAAGATGAACCAGCAGCGTTCCAGGCGGTTCCGTGCGGCACAGGATGCCGAGGAAAAGGTAGGAAAATTGTTTCTGCTAAATGCAAGGCTTGCTTGCTCACTTGCCCAAACAGGCAGATGTCACAATTGCAGTAGCCAGTAAGCAAAGTGTAAACCAAATAACTTGCAGCTTGCACATGCTGCTTCGCACAAAAATGCTGCTTACTAAGCATGGATTTTGAACCTTAGTCACAAGGCTTGTATACTGACATAGGAAAAGGAGGAGGAGAGGCTGCGAGAGGAGTTCGCAAAGCAGGGCATCAAGATTCCTGTCAAGGAAAAGTCTGATGTGTTCGACAGCAACACCATCACACCTGGAACCCCCTTCATGCACAGGCTGTCTGTTGCCCTGCAATACTATATCCACTGCCGCCTCAATTCAGATCCTGGCTGGAAGAACATCACCGTGAGCTAAACCATCTGTCAACCTTGTGAATTTTCAACATGTCTGTCACCGCATGCTAAGTGCAGGCATTGTAGGCCGGCTCGCAGAAGTCTGTTCGGTGACGACGCCCTCAAGCTTTCAGCATGGTGTCTTGTATGCCACGCACATCATGCATGCAAAGAGACAGCAACATCAGTGGATTAGTTCTCACCCAGATGTTTGCATGCATGAGCAGGTCATCTTGTCAGATGCAAATGTGCCAGGAGAAGGAGAACACAAGGTGATGGGGTACATTCGGCAGCAGCGCAACCGGCCTGGGTGGAACCCCAACACCAAGCACTGCTTGTATGGCTTGGATGCTGATCTGATCATGCTTGCCTTGGCCACACATGAGCCACACTTTGCCATTCTGCGAGAGGTGATCGATTAGCGTGGCTGCACAGGCCAATGGGCTAGCTGGAGCAGGCAATGCATCACCCCACTTGCCTGCCTGTCTGCCTGTCACTGTGATGCAACAGGCAATGCATTGTCTTGAAAATTAGCTTTTTAGACTCTGGCAGCGCTTTGACTGTCTCGTGTGTGATATGCCGACCATCAACGTTGAGTGCGCCCCATCGTGCATCATACAAGCAATGTCAGATCTTGCAGCATCTGTTGAGCAGAGCCACTCAGCATCCCATGGATGTCAAAGTTGAGAGCCTTACAGAGCTTTCTGACTTGTGCCACAAGATAGGCCCTGGCCTGGTTCTTATGTTGTGTATGTGCTGTACAGATTGTGTTCCAAATCAACCAAGACCAAGCACAACCAAGGGCACAAATGGTCAGCAGAGATGATGCAGGGAAGGAGATCCCTGTTGAGAAGGTGGAGGTAGCTAAGAAGCCATACCAATTTCTGTGGGTCAGCATACTCAGAGAGTATCTGGCGTTTGAATTCAAGCCAGAGGGCCCTCTCTCATTTGAGTGGGATCAAGAGCGAGTCTATGATGACTTTGGTGAGAAAATGATCATACAGATAATTGGACTGAGATGGTGCTGTGTAGCTGCAACATTACTGACAACCACAGGTTGTGGCCGCCAAAGCGTCGCTGCCAGGCACAGCGGCTCTCTGACCAGCAGACATTCAGCTGCATTCTGTCCCTTTTCCTCTGTGATGGCAGATCGTCTCCTGTGTTGGCAAATCAATGCGTGCTTGCGTGAGCCAGGTGTCCACTGCATGTGATGCAAGGTTGCTTTTGCTTCTTGCAGTGTTCATGTGCTTCTTTGTGGGCAATGACTTTCTGCCCCACATGCCGACATTGGAGATCAGGGAGGGAGCTATTGAGCTGCTCATGCATGTATACAAGATGGAGTTACCCAAGATGGGCTACCTTACATCAGGCAACAAGGTCTGCTCACTGGCTCGCTGATTGTGTCCACCTAAAAGCAACGCCTGCTGATTGTATCCATTTGGAAGCCATGCCTGGTGATTCATTGTACCATGCATTAACACCAAAGCCTGTGCTTAGCACAATGCACACCACTCTGCCACTGAGGCAAGGTAGCCATGTTGATCGTACATACCATGTACCATATCGAGGCACACCCAGATATTGCAGGCAAAACTTGCAGTCAGTGTCCCAGAATCTGCAAGTCTCGCTATGTCTGCTGTTTGTTCAGTACAGCATACCTGCTGACTGTTGTAGTGGATGATTTTCATGTTGTCCCTTCCCAGCTGGGAGACGTAGCAAATGTGAAAATTGGGTCACAGGTGGACTTGAAGCATGTGGAGCACTTCATCAGTGTGATAGGTGCCTTTGAGGACCAAATCTTCCAGAAGCGCGCTCGCCTGCTGCAGCGCCAGAAGCAGCGACGTGAGCGCGACAAGGCCAACAGCAACCGCCCCCAACAGCCTGGTCAAGGCCAGGCTGGCAGCAAATGGAAAGCTGCAGTCCCCAACGCATCTTTCACAGCTTCGCTGCAGTCAGTGGGTCAGAACCAGTCAGGTAATGGCAGCATTGGTCAGGTGTCAATGTGAGATGTGCTGCTGAGGGAATTCTGGTTTTGTGCTTGTGCATGCAAGATGATTCAGGAGCATTCATGGCCTCAAAGCAGCCAGTTACAGAGTCATGTCTGTTGTGTATCCTGGAACATCCTTCTGGTGATGATCTGATGCATCGCCCTGAGAGGCTGCTTTGTCTATGCAATTGACTGCTTCTTACACCCAGCTGAAAACACCTCACCAATGCCACACGCACAGTTGATATCAGGCTGATGTCAATGAGCATGCGCTGCAGGCAGGACAGCAATGTTGACCCCAACAGGGCAGGCGCCGCACATGCCCTTCCATCTGGGTCCTGTCCAGCCTCCAATGGATACACCCACACCCACAGCAAGTGGGGGACCAGTGGGTGCCCCACCTGGGTTTGGGCCCCCTCCTGGCTTGGCTCAGGCTGCCAGCAATATGCCTGCTGCTCAACAGCTCAAAGATCGCCTCATGAAAGGTCAGCACTGTGCTGGCTGCGCTATGTTGCTTTGCACATGGAGTTACAGGCAACATTCACATTAGCAGCTAGCTTCTTTTGGGTGTTCTTATGGGCAGGCGTCAAGCTGTATGTTGTTAAACATGGTCTCTGCAGAAGACATGCACCTTGCCTGCTCTGCCATGCTGATGGCGCCTGCATGGTGGTACATGCTTCTGACATGCTTCACATGTGTGAGAAGATTACGCTTCTCCAGCTGAAGCTGCACATCATTGTGAGCACGCATGCGTCACACATAAGCATTTCAACGCATGAAGTGTTGACAGACGCCGTTGATTTGCACCCCATCCACTTGTTCCGACATAGTATTGCCTGTTTCAGTCAACGCCTCCTCGACGACTTCTTCAGCCAAGTCTCATAGTATACGTCTGCAGGTGGCACTGAGCCTGCTGAGAATGGCAATGAAGATGGTGGATCAGCAGCCAAGAGGCGCCGTAGGTCTGAAGACAAAGATGTTGGCGAGGCAGCTGCTGATGGCATCAATCAAGGCCCGGTGAACGGTGTGGTACCTGTATATGGTCACGCAGCTACAGAAGCCAATGGCAGTGTGGCTCCCGAGGCTGCCTTCTGGTCTGCCCTGGAGGATGCCAAACATGAGGTCAGAGCCTGCCTGTCCCTGCTTAGAAGTGTCCTGTTGTATGCGTGGTCTTGTCTTCTATTCTACGTGTGCACATGGCTGCTGTCTGCGCCATTGCTGACCTGAAGAGGGGCTGTTTGGCTGTGGAAGACGTTTTACTTCACAGAAACGCAGAGGGAAGCACTTCATATCATGGTGTCCTGCAAGACAAAAGGCTCTTCTGCCTACAAGTGTTCACGTGTGATGCACTGCAATTCTCTGGAGCCCCTTTTCAGTGCCAGCAGTCAGGGTATACATTAGTTATTTTGTCCAGCAGGTTCCAAATGATGATCCCTTGACTGGCAATGGCACCTCACTGCCTGATGGAGCCAGCATGGTGGAAGGTGAAGATGCAGAGCTGACAGAAGAACAGATTGCAAAGAACAAGGAGGCAGAAGAAGCCTTCAAGGTACAAGCAAGCTGTTTTGCTACTGCATCTGGCAATGATACCAGCGTGCAGCATGCCTTGCAGGCTTGTGGCATAACATATGCATTCACCGGTTGGATGGTTATGTTGTTTGATGTGAGTCAGTCACACAACAGGCAATCTAAAGTTTTGGAGCGGTCTGTAGTATCATGCATGCATGCCCTGAACTCTACAGCAAGGCTGCCATCAAACAGGCTGCAGCCAATAGCACGCGGACGTTTCTTGGAGTTTTTGACCCATTGTATTATCACAGCTAGTCAACTGCTCGGGAGACAGGACATCAACAAGATGCTTTTGTGGCACAGGCTCAGATGGAGACAATGGCAAAGGAGAAGGGTGACATGTTTGACACCATGGTGGTGGATGAGGCCAAAATTCGTTTAGGAGAAGATGGCTGGAAAGAACGCTACTATCAGGTCAGCTCCACTGTTGCCTTCAGCCATCTCTCTTCCAACGCGCATGTGACAAAGGCTTGGAAGTTTGGGCAAGTGCTCATGCATAGCACGTTGAAGCCTTGATCAAAAGCTTGTTTTCTGCTTGTTACTTCTGTCAATCTCCCCTTTGCACAGTCAAAAATAACGGCACTGGACGTCTTTGCAGCCTGCACAGACAACATGCCTAGCCCTGGTGGATATTGCTCTCAGCTTCAGTTGTTTGTATGAGGCAAATGTTCATGTCTTGGTCTTCAATATATGATGTGGCTGCCTGCATGATCCAGGAGAAGATGGGGACCCCACCAGACACGCAAGAAGAGATGGTGCGGGACATGGTGCAGAAGTATGTGGAAGGGCTGTGCTGGGTCATGGCCTACTACTATGAAGGTCAAACTGCTGGCGACTCATTGCACTGCTTGTTGTCACTGCCAGCTGAGCAGCCACAAATGCTTCTGGTAGTTGTTGAGTGAACTGTGTTGACCTGGCAGCACATGTAACTGCTGTCTTCATGGATCCTGTGGTGCCCTTGTGTTGTTTTGCCTTGGCATTTCAGCTTGACAAGATCTGATGCAGTCATCCTGCACTGCCTGTGTTGATCTGCATCTCAACTCGCATGCCGACGAACTATGCCTAGGCAGGAGAAAGTGATGAGCCTGCAAGCATTCTGTTGACATCCAGTCATTCAAGTCAAGGTGCGAGCAGTGTGTATCTGACTCCTCTAAAACTGGGTTTCTCACTAGATTGATGCCAAAAGGCGTAGTCTTGTCTTTTCCTTTTCTTTCTATCTGACTCCTGGTCTTATCTGCAGGGGTGGCATCCTGGACCTGGTTTTACCCGTACCACTATGCCCCCTTTGCGTCTGATCTGGTGCGCCTTCCAGAGCTGGACATCAAGTTCGAGCAGGGGGAGCCCTTCAAGCCCTTCAACCAGCTCATGGGGGTCTTCCCTGCTGCCTCTGCCCATGCACTACCTCAGGAGTACCAGAAGCTGTTCACCGACTCTGACTCCCCCATTCTGGACTTCTACCCCAAAACATTTGCAGTGGACATCAATGGGAAGCGCTTTTCCTGGCAGGGTGTGGCCTTGCTGCCTTTCATTGATGAGGAGCGACTTTTAAATGCAACTGTGAGTCAATCCCACTCTGCTGAGCTTTTCCTGGGCTCTACACTTTCTCATACTTCATACTTCGATCATATTACCAAAGGGAACAAGCAAAGTTTTCTTCAGCAGTTCTGACTACTGTGACTTGCATGGTTGCTTTGCCACATTGCTGCTGCTTACCTTGTCATGTCAGTAGGCTAAATCAGTCTTGGCAAAAGCAGAGTGGGGTGCACGGCATACTAGTCTTGCCTGTTTAGGCGCAGTTTCTACTCAAGCATAGTGTAGTGAACAACATGGGCTGCTGTGCAGACACCGCTTGAGGAGACTCTGACAGAGGAGGAAAGCAGGCGCAACAGTCGAAGGCTAGACCTGATGTATGTGTCCTCCTCCAACCCTGTCACGCCAGACATCTTCCAGCTGGCCGATCAGAACAAAGGGCTGGATGAAGCAGCCCGTGCTCAGGCCTCACAGCCACTCAATGCTGATATCACAGGTGGGATGAACACTCTGTTTGTGTTGACGCTGTGAAAACTCTGAGCTGGGTGCAAAAATTGCTTGCGATGATCATGTGCAACCTTTCCCAGCTGAATCAAGTGCTTCACTGCAGCATATTGTTGTGTAGTGCCTAAAGGCTGTCAAGGCTTAAGTGCTGGTTGCACCAGATGCTACAGTAACACAGGTTCATATCGTGGAGACATGAACCTGTACGCAAAAATCCTGCAAAAACCGATTTTGCTTGTCACTTCTCCCTGAGCGTACAGAAGCACTAGCAACAGTAACAATGGGGAAGGAATTTGACAAAAACCAGCAGTCATGTACATGGTCTGAATTGCAACACCATAGGGGCATCAGGACCAGCGTGTCTTGTCTACATTGTTTCAAACTGCATGAAAAAGATTTGCATTTATATACACAACCAGCACTGTCCTGCTGTGCTGCCCATTATTAGGGGTACACAACTGCGGCCAACACTCCTGATCCTTTTTTGCTAGTGCAACTCGCTGGTCCAACCATACTGTAAGGTTGCATGCTAACTGCTCCTAGCTTACATGCTATATAATGCTGGTAGACTGATGTAGATTTGCCTGCCTGCCTGTAGGGGGAATGAGTGGGCTGTTGTTGGTGACATCAGAGGACCCCTGCCCGGCTGTCCTGCCGGCCCCCTACAAGCTTGGGGAGGACCTCTCTCCCAATGGAGTTGTCTGTGCAAACTTCAAGTAGGACCTGCAAACTATGCTTTGAACAGTGTCGAGCCACCTGACACTTCAAACTTGCCGTGATTGCAAAGTACAGCATCTGGACTTCAGCCTGTTAATTACAACAGCATTGAATCCAAACACTCATACTATGGTTGAACCAATGTTCATAAAGCTGCATCATGGTGCTCCTGCTTTTCTGGGAAGATGTCTTTGTCAGCTTCAACGTGCTGATGTGCATGACCAATGTGGTGCAGGAACCCTGTCCCTGCTCAGCAGCACATCCCACAGATTCTGCCCGGCACAATGCTGGATCCTCCCAGAATCACAGAGGCAGATGTCCAGCCCTCACAGGGGCTATGGCACGAGGACCAGGGGGGACGTGGTGGGGGCCGAGGGGGTGGCCGGGGTGGGTATGGAGGTCGTGGAGGCGGACGTGGTCCTCTCGCTGATGCTGCGCATCGCATGTTGAATCACAGCGTGCACAGCATGGGCCTTGTCAGCCCGGGAGGGTATGATCCTCGCGCCAGTCAAGGGGCATACCAGCAGCCACCACGCAATTATGATGACCAACAGGCAAGCGTAACAAACGAAATGTGCTGCAACAATCCTGTCAGCACCATTGCCTCTGTGCAATGACCAAGACATATCACACAGAGGGCGCCCTTGCAATGCAACACCCGGTTCCCAAGCAGATGTGAAGCGTCCCCAGCAGTGCAACACCATCTTGTACTGCTGACACAGCTGCGGTTGCCCCTGAGCTTCAACCCAAATTGCCATACCAAGTTGCACTCCAGCCTCTGCACCACCACCATCAACACAGTAAGTCATGTTGCTGACATCACTGAACTGCGCAGCAAGATCGTAGCTGATGTTATTGATGCAGGCATATGGAGCAGGCCAGTTCTACCCCGGCATGCCTGGGGGTCAGTTTGTGCCGCCGCAGCAGCCGCCTGCAGGGCATGGCTATGGGGCCCCTGCTGCTGGAGGCTATACCAGCTATGCCCCACCACCTTCTGCAGGTTGGTCACTGAGTTGCATTTCATGCATACTGAGTGCTTTTGAATAGAATTAGAAATTCACTAGAAATTGTCAGCAGTGCATTCATTTGGCTGGCAACGTCTATGTGTCCCTGTAATCTGCATTGGTATCAGCAAACTTGCATTGTGTCTGCCTTGGAACATTGCCCTTGGCTGCTGGCATGCCTGACTCATCTGTTGTGTATCCAGGCTATTCTCGTGGACGCGGGGGACAGCCACGGAGAGACCAACCCTATTCAAGGGGGCCAGGGCCTAGAGATCCCTACGCTAGAGAGAGTCACTCCAGATCTGCGCCATCACACAGGGGTGGCTACCAACCCCCAGCTGACCGCTACGGACCCCCACCAGGCTATGGTCCTCCTTATGGTGCCCCCAGCAGAGATGCATACGGCCCTCCTAGCACAGAATTCCACAGCAGAGACCCCTATGCGCCACCCAGCAGGGATCCATATGCACCCCCTGCTAGGGCACCTTACCAGGCGCCAGCTTATCAACCACCATACGGCGCACGACCTTCTCATGCACCATCACCTTGGCAAGCGCAGCAGCCAGCCCCTGCATCTAGCAGAAGGCCTGAGCAGAGCAATAACCCCTATGCAGCACTGCAAAGGGACCCACGTCAGCGTTAGTTGAATGAAAAGAAACTGCACTTGTGTTGTCATAGCTGACACATGTATTGAGCATTGCGCTTGGTGGCTTTTATTGCCATCAATATAAATATTTTGACCATTCTAGAAGTGGCACCCTACACTGATCTGTTTTCTGATTTCTGCTGCGTGTATAAAATTCAGTATATACTTGTAACGATGTCATCAAGGCACTGTGTCAATGTCGTCATTGTGGACAGCCCGAATGCATTTGCAAGCCCTGTTGGCCTTTAGAGATGAGCTTTTGCAATACTTGTGATTTACTGTACTCGCAACAAAAAATTCCAGAGTCGGGGTCCAAGGGGATGCAGCTTCTCAGCCCCTCGACTCTGCCCTCGACTTCATCACCAGGCCGAAACACTCTGGGCAACACTGTATCACCTGTATCGGCGTACTAGTTGGTGACACTCTACAAGTAAGACTCGCTACTGCAGCTTATAATTAGTCTGTGAGCTTTCACTGCCTAGCTTGCTCCAAGTAATCTTGGCCCTGCACCACAATTCGCACAGCAACGCTAACGACACCAACTGTCTCCACCGCAACTGCCGTTGTTTTTGTTGACACCTCTCCGTGCCTCCAGCAGGGACTGTATGGCAGAGCGCTCGACATACGGTCAAACTTGCAAGGATTGTGGACATATTGATTTTGTTGAAGATGGAGCAGCTGGGGATGTGACTTGTCAGGCGCTCTCAGGCAACAATCGGGCTGGCATGCGGCAGGCATGCGGCTCAGTCACAATGCACATAGTGAGGCACAATCGTGCAGAAGCAAGCAAGTGCAGCCTCTGCAGGTGTGCGGCCTGGTTTCGGAGTCACACGTCATTGATGAGAGCTCAGAGTGGAGAACATTTGCTGACACTGTAAGCAAGGCTGCCTTTGCAAACACACTCTGCAACAACCTGTGGACAATCTGCGCCAAGCTTTTGATCATGCTTACTGGCTTGCTGTTCTTTGTCCCAGGCAACTGCATTTATTGCTGCAGGACAAGCCTCAAGCTGACCGCACCCGTGTTGGAGGCGCTACAGATGACCTACTATCAGAGGGTGGAATTGGTGCCACCATCATCACTGCTGGTACTAAGGAGGGCGGCAACACAGCAGCCCGCAACCTGAGCAGGCTGCAGACGCGCAACAACACAGACAGGACCCTGCAGCAGGCATACAGCCAAATCAACAGGATATCTGACAAGCTGGGCTTGAACAGAACCATAACGGACACTGCACAGCATTACTACAAGCTGGTCTATGAGAAGAAGGGTGCCCGTGGTCGAGGGCTGGCAGCTGTAGCGGCCGCTGTGCTGCTCCGTGCTTGCTGGCAAGAAGGCGTACCTCGCACAGTCATGGTGCATCCTCTTTTGCTGTCATAGCGCCAGCACATGTGAACTCTCATGCCAGCCTGAGACAGGTCAGCAGATGTGCAGGACATGTGCATATGGGCGCAGCTGCGCAATGCCTCAATGTAGCATGTCCAGGCACAGCATTGGTAATAGTTGTCACTAGGGCTCTATGCCTACTTTGGCTTGGTGGCCTATTCTGGCTTGGTGGAGATGCTTGAACAGGCACGCACTGTTTGTGGGCTTGCTTTCATCAGGGTGATGTTGCCAGCAGGAATTTGAGGCTGTTGTCCCTGATGCCACCAAGAAGGACATTTTCAAAGCTCACAAGACCGTCGAAGCATGTCTACAGGCAGAAGAAGGGGTGAGTAATAACAACTTGCTTCCTCGTTTCTCATCACCAAACAAACAATACACAGAATTGTGTGCACATGTGTTGTAGCTTTTGGAGACAGGCTGTCTGTTAGCTGAAGGTGGCTGCCAAATACTCACAAGAATTGCTTTTATTAGTAGGGCACAAAGAAAGCCTGAAAGACATAGTTGCATTGGCATTCACAAAATCATGTTCATCTTTATTTGTGTATTAGGCTGTAGCATCTGCCCCCAGACGTGTCGCTGTGTCAGACCACATGAGAAGGTTCTGTTCCCATTTGGGTATGAACCAGAAGGAGTCAAGGGCATGTATTGACGTGGCTGATAACGCGGTACCAAGAGAAGGCACCACTAGGTGAGTGGGCTCCTTTGATCCCTGACATTGATAGGCAAGCATGTTGCCATGTGGGCACACATTTGTGATGGCAGTTGCACACTGTTGTGGCTGCCTTGAGATTATGTGATGAAAGTTTAAAGTGTTTTTTGCCAGACGCACTCTGCATGTTGCTAGTTGTGCTGCTGTGTATGAGCACAGTGAGAAGTTACGGTACATGGTGTGTGCAATTTCAACACAATAAAAGTTTTTTTCACTTGCATAATCTCTGCATTATGCTGCAGACACAATTCTCCGTGGGATGGCAAGAGCCCCAACTCCATAGCGGCAGCCATTATCTACATGGTCACGCAGCTTCCTGCTGCCACAAACCAACCCTCTACCACAGCTATTGCGCTGGAGTGCTCCGTAGCAGAGGGTACCTTACAGAGCACATACCGTGATCTGTACACAGAGAAAGCAGCGCTCATCCCAGAATGGTTTGCCAAAGCAGAAGACTTGCAGCACTTGCAGCGCCCAAGAGAACAGCTTGCATTGTCATGAGCCAATGATGTAGAAGCACTACTGCTATATGCATAAACATGAATAGTTTACAGTAAGTGTAAGCATGCGGCTGCTTGTACATACTATAGACTATTCATGAATTGGGACGCCTGACATTGTTCAGCTGGCCATCTAGGGATGATGAAGCAGCTCGTGCACAGGCCTGACATAGACGGTGCCAGGTGCACACTTTGTGATTGTCTTGGCACTGCCAAGTTTGTGACCTGGGTGCAAGCATTGCGTGCTGTGATTGCTTGCAGTCTTACCCAGTTAAAGCACCTTTTTTGCTTGTTTTGTATGATGCCCTTACTGTTCTACCCTGGCATGCCTGGGGATCAGTTTGTGGCACCACAGCAGCAGCCTGCAGAGCCTTTGTATGGGGGCCCTGCTGCTGGAGGCTATGCCAGCTATGCCCCACCGCCTTCTGCAGTTGAGTCACTGGCTTGCTTTCTACACACGTTGAGATAGTGTGTTTGCGCATTGTTTGTCAGCAACAGGCTCTTCTGGCTGGCAACATGTACAACTCCCTGTATTTTGCCCTCCTGTCAAGCGAACATGCATTGTGTCAGCCTTGAAAGGTTGCACTTGGCTGCTGGCATGCCTGACTCATCTGTTGTGTCTCTAGGCTACTCTTGTAGACAAGGGGAACAGCCACAGAGAGACCAACCCTACTCAAGGGGGTTAGGGCCTGGAGATACAATACAGAGCCTCATTCCAGACCACACTGTCACGTAGAGTGGCTACCAACCCCAGGTGACTGCTTGAGAACCCCTTATTGTGGTTCTCCTACTAGGAACACATACGGCCCCAGCAAAGACCCCTGCAGCAGAGATCTATACCCCCAGCAGGAATTCATGTGCATCCTCTGCTAGGGGACCATACCAGCCGCTCGATCATCAGTCACCACATGGCACACGGCCTTCTCATGCATCACCACCTTGGCAAGCACAGCAGCCAGCCTATACATCTAGCAGAAGGCCTGAGCAGAGCAATGACCCCTATGCAGCTTTGCTGAGGGACCTGCGTCAGTGTTGGTTTACAGAACAGAAAATGCTTTTTGACGCAGACACTTGTGCTGTTGCGCATTGGGCTTGGCTTCTTTCATTGCCATTCTGACCGTTCTGGCACCCTTTTTCTAGTTTCTGCTTACATACACTAGCATACACTGTACATGTATAGTGTATCAGAGTCAGCACTGTATCTTATATCAATGTCAACACTTAATTTATGTGATTACAATTTATGTAATTATACTTTCGCCAGCATGACTATGAGCAACAACCGTACAATGTGCCAGGACGCATGGTTGCCCTGACAAATCACAAAACATCTCATTTCGTCATATGTAAGTACCTACGTATGTACAGATCAAAATGTACAGATGTATACAGATCAAAACTCGCTGTTCTGATAGTGATCACAAATATGATGTAACGGGGCGAAGGTGAAAAGGTCGTGCTAGCGTGTCAGGGTGCGTACTGTCCACCCTGTCACATAGTATGCGTATGTGAGAGGTGTAAACACCTGCAATCTGTGATCACTATTAGTGCATGTCATGTCACCCGTGTCAATCTTGTAGGACCAACGATCAGAAGCGGCCAGTGAAAATACAGCCAGCATGTCTGCTGTTGGTCTGCCGTCAGCAAAAACGTCAAAAAAATTTGGAACCATTTCTCGATTTATGCGTGTCATCTCTGCGCGAGGGCCATGCTAATCTTCTCTGTATCGTTCCAATTTTAACAGATGTAACCGAAGCTACAAAAGTATGGCCGTAATTGTGCCTATGTATACATGGACTTTATTAGCGTGTTACGAGTATGGGTCACGTTTAAACCCCTCCTGTGAGAACAACATTGGATTGCAACTTTGGCAACGCTGTGTCACTCGCATCTGTCGCCAAGTGGTGACACTGTGCAAGTAAAGTAATCTCAGTGTGCCGCCCTCCTTTCTGAACTGTGTTACTGCCTAGCTTGCTCCAAGGAACTTTGTTGTTGCACTGACTCCCCACAGCACGGCAACGACAACAGCTGTCTCTTACTCTCGCAACTGCTGTGATCTTGTCAGCAGACTTCGGCAGTTTGTGTCACTGCCAGGCAGTGTATGGCAGAGCGCTCGAGATACGACCAGAAGTGCAAAGATTGTCAAGAGAGCAACTTTGTTGAGGATCGAGCAGCCGGGGACTTGATATGTCAGGTGCCTCAAGGCAACTACCTGGTTGACATGAGGCCCAGTCAATCCAAAATTGTCAGGGACAATCGAGCAGAAGCAAGCAAGTGCAGCTTCTGCAGGTGTGCGGCCTGGTTGCAGAGTCGCACGTCATCGATGAGAGCTCAGAGTGGAGAACATTTGCTGACAGCGTAAGCAAGGCTGATGATGCAAACAGAAGCTGCAACAACCTTGGAGCAGCTTATGTCAAGAGATCCTTACCTCCAATCTTTGATCTTGTCTTGCTCTTTCGCGTCCAAGGCTTCTGTGATTTTGCTGCAGGACAAGCCTCAAGCTGACCGCACCCGTGTTGGAGGCGCTACAGATGACCTGCTATCAGAGGGTGGAATTGGCGCCACCGTCATCACTGCTAGTACTAAGGAGGGTGGCAACACAGCAGCTCGCAACCTGAGCAGGCTGCAGACGCGCAACAACACAGACAAGACTCTGCAGCAGGCATACAGCCAAATCAACAGGATATCAGACAAGCTGGGCTTGACCAAAACCATAACGAACACTGCACAGCATTACTACAAGCTGGTCTATGAGTCCAAGGGTGCACGTGGTCGAGGTCTGGCAGCTGTAGCGGCGGCTGTGCTGTTCTGTGCTTGCCGGCAAGAGGGCTTGCCTCGCACCTTCAAGGTGCATCCTGTTTGCTGTCACAGAGCAAATACATGTGAACTCTCTTGGCAGCATGAGGCAATTCACCAGATGCATTGCACAAGTATTGCACAAGTAGTACAGCAATAAAGCTTGTGCAAGGCACAAATGCTCAACCCACAAGTGCTTGTTGTAGCATGTCCGTGCACAGCGTTGGTGTCGTATGTAATGAAGGCCTTTTGTAAGCATTCACTGCTGGGAGCAGGTGCTGGATTGAGCACGTACTGTTTGCAAGCCTGCTCTCATCAATTTGTTGCTGCTAGCACAGGAGATTGAGGCTGTTGTCCCTGATGCCACCAAGAAGGACATTGGCAAAGCTTACAAGACCATCATGGCGTGTCTACAGGCGGAAGAAGGGGTGAGTAATGATTTTCTTGTTTTCTTAGTTCTAATTTCTTTAGAGGACACACACAGACATATGTGCTCATGGCATGCAGCTTTTCAAGACAGGCTCTGCATTACTTGCTGGCTCCAGAAACACACTCACAAGCATTTGTTTGAATGATAGAGCACAGCAACGAAAATCACAAAGCTCTATTCACCTTGTCAAGTTCTATTTGCTTTGTGTGTCTTCACAGGCTGCAACAGCTGCCCCCAAGCGTGTTGCTGTGTCAGACTACATGCGAAGATTCTGTTCCCACTTGGGTATGAATCAGAAAGAGTCAAAGGCATGCATCGATGTGGCTGACAATGCAGTACCAAGAGAAGGCACTACCAGGTGAGTGAGCTCATTTGAGTTCTGGTGATGACAGGCAATCGTGTTGTCACATGTGTCCAGATGTCTTGTCATGACAGGTGTGTCAGCCTGGATGTAACAACAGATGCGCACACTTGTGGCTGCCTGAATGATGTGTCATGCTAAACAAGTCACGTTTTGGAGAGGCATACTGCATGCTGGTAGCTGTTGCATATTCCACTGAGTGTGAGTAGAGTCTGATGTACACAGACCCATTGTGATTTTTGTGCATTCTCAATACAAAAACAGTTTGTAGCTGCATGTTCTCTGAGGTTGCAGACATGCTGCAGACACAATTCTCCGTGGGATGGCAAGAGTCCCAACTCCATAGCGGCAGCCATCATCTACATGGTCACGCAGCTTCCTGCTGCCACAAACAAACCCTCTACCACAACAATTGCGCTGGAGTGCTCAATAGCAGAGGGTACCTTACAGAGCACATATCGTGATCTGTATACAGAGAGGGCAGTGCTCATCCCAAAATGGTTTGCCAAAACAGAAGACTTGCAGCATTTGCAGCAGCCCAGAGAAAGGTACTGACAGCTAGCAAAGCCATGAGCCATGATGTGCAAGCACTTCTGTTTATGCAAAACACCGGCTGCTTGTGATTACTGTAAACCATTCATTGTATAAAGAAGAATTGTTCCTCTGTGTCTTTCTGTAGCGCTGTATGTTTTAGGTTGATCAAGCTTTTGAAGCTGTTTTAGACTACTACTCTTATTGACTGCAGGCCTTACTGCACAACACACAATGCCTGTTTACTGTAAGCTGAACACTTATAATGCTCATTACAGGCCTTGCTTGGTGATACCATGAGTCAGCTTCTCAAGAGCTACTCTTTCTGCTTTTGCTGCCGTCAACTTGGCTGCCACCTGCATCAGGCCATGCTCGTCACTGCTGCACAGTCTGAGGGGAGCCACACATGGAACAAATGCATGTTCTGTGCAGCATAGCATCCTGATTGACACATCAAAAGCATTGATGACGTACCTCTGCTCTCAGAGCAATGGCCTCAGCAGATGGAAGCTCTTTTAGTGTCCTGATCAGGCCTGCAGTATACAACAGATTTTGGTTTATGGCCAAGGTGCTACAGTGCTGTGTACAAAAACATGAGTGGTGGTAGCATTGTTGTATAGCGTAAACTGAGGTCTGCGCCAGGCCAAATTCCAGATGACATGGTATATGCCCAGCTCCTGCCCATGAAATGATGCAGAAGCAATATAACAGTCTACAATGAGGCTTACGCTGTGCTGCCTTTTCAGAGCTGGCAATCTCTTTTGCCAGAGACTGTAACTGCCTGTTGGTTGCCTTCACTTTGCGCAAGCCATCCAGATACTGTGTCTCGGCAGACGCTAGACGCTGACTCAACTTGCCAGCCTCTACAGTGAAGCCTTGGACAGACTCTCCTAGTGCCTGACTCTTCCTCTGAGCAGCTAAGTAGACAGTCTGCATTATGGCAATAAAAAATCAGCTCTGCATTGTCATATTTGCTTTTAGGTTTGGTCAAATCAGTGCACAGCTTGCCTCATCGCTCCTCCATCTGCCCCAGGTTTGCCTAAACAAGAACCGTCGTGGGCCTGCAATGCAAATGTCACATGCTATGTGATCCTGCTGGCTGTTGTTGTATAAGGGCCTGGCGATGCTAACCCAGCAGGCTTTGAGTCTGTGCTCTAAAAGGCTTACCAGGGAGCGTCACGAGTGCTAAACCAGCCAAGGCAGCTGTTGTGATGTTGGGGTTTGCCAATGCTACCTCCACACCAGCTGCACACAAGCAAGTACATCAAAGGCCTGCAACTGTGTGCAGAAGACAGGAGCAGGCAAATGGATCTGTCATACCTGTGAGCGAAGAGAAAAAATGATCTTCAGCTACTCTATAATGCGCAACTCCAATGTCATAGTAGGTCTGCACTGCAGCTTCTGTCAGCCAGCAGGCGGTGTGTTGCAGAGGTGCTGTTGCAGTTGCCAAATATAGGACTTACCCTGGCTTGCACAGCCACATCATCTGCCACAGCTAGGCTTGTTGAAGTGGCTCCTTTCACGATGTTTGTAGCTGTCCGAATACCTTTGTCAAGACTGCTCACAGCGCTGTCTGTGACATCCACCAGCTGGTCTGTGGCTGAGGCTGCTGCTGATGAAGCAGCTTCTTGTGCGGCTTGAACCTGACTGGACACTGTGCCACTAAAGCTTCGCAGAGCATCCTCTGTTGAGCGCTGCCCCTGCTGTATTCTTGCAGCTGCCAGTTCTTTGGTGCGCTGAGCATGCTCGTCCGCAGATAGTCTCAGGTTCCTAAGGTATCCCTCAGCTTGTGATTGCCCCTCCTCCACTCGTCCAGAAGCTTGCTGTTTGACACCGTCGTACTGCTCTTCTATCGTCGGCTTGTCGTTGTCACTCGGAACTCTATGACCTGTCTCTGATACATACGCCTGCGCGGCTTTCTCAACCTCAGAGAAAGCCCTTCCTGAATTGTCAGCAGCGCTAGATGCAGCAGACTTTGCAGCATCTAGGTGTCGTGATGCATCTGGGTGACGATCAGTTCCCATCGACTGTTCGTGGGCTGGAGACACACACACCACGAGGCTCAGACAGATTGGTGTCAGACTCGAATGTGCGAAGCAATGCTGAGGGGGGTGTCAGCAGCGCCTGTGTAGTCAACATGCAGACTGGGGCACAATCAAGGTCCTGCACTCAATGCAAAGTCAACACATGCGAAAAGCTAGGCATTGAGTCCTTCAATCTATTTGCCAAGTTACTCTGTAAAAGATGCTAGAGCCAGGACAATCTGCTGGGTTCACGCACTGTTGCATGTCACTGCATTGAATTGATGCATTGTCGGATGTTGCTGAACTCATGTGTATGTATATCAGCAGGATAGATATGAAGCCCAAGAGCCGTCAGAGCTAAAGGTTTTGGCACAATACACGCTAGCACTGACGTCAAAGGGACCGTTGAGTGGATCAGTATCTTCACCGATTGGGGCTGCCACATTTCGCTAACAGGATCGCCTAACAGTACAGCCTAATACATCACATTAGTCATGCTTTATCTGCATCAAACACTTGGCGAATGCAAGCTTTGCATGCCAGTCCCAAAGCATGCCATTAATGATCACCAGCAGCTGCTTGCCCAACGAGATTGCCAGTTCGAGCAAACTTCGAGGATTATCTTCTTGCTCCCCACGATCAGCTGTGCCAAACCTCGTTAGGCGTTGCCATCCACTCAGATCGAGCTCTTCACAGAGCCGGCGAGAGCTGTTGCTCTGCGAGAGCATGAAGACTCTTGTGAGCTTCGGTGAGAAAATCTTGAGTAGTTTGAGCCAGCAGATCCTCCCCCTTCTCGAGAACCTAGGTCGCCTTGTGCAGATGTCGACGGAACTTTGATCAGAACTGTCGGGGATAATGCAAACAAACTGCATAAGTTGGCGTTTATGCAAGCGTGGAAAGAGATCTATGGGCTTGACACAAACTTAGACGTGATACAACACCATGGAAACACTGATCCCTTGATCCTGATACGCGTGGCAGAGTTTCACGGTATTGCTAAGTCAGACGTAGGTGACAGCTGCAAGTTCTGCCAGCCACTTAGCAACGATGCTACTTTTAACTTGACTCCAAATTTTGTGGTCAATTGCAACAGGCTGCTGCTAAGCTAAAGGAAATGGAGGATGTAATGCTCAAGTACTATATGGCAAATGCTGACAAGGCCGGTGTTGGGCTTGAATGCCTACCTGGGGTCAAGCAATTGCTGCAGGAACTCAAGGTGTGTTCCTTTTGCAATATTCTGATTATTTTCATCCTTTTTCATCCTTTTTCTGCCTTTTTCATCCTTTTTCGAAGAAAAAGGATGAAAAAGGATGAAACAGGTTAGGAAAAATCAAGTGTCAGCTTGTAGCAAAATTCAAGTACATGGACTACCTGCAATGCATTGTCATAACCCATTTATAAAAGATGCAACGGGGTCACACAGTCGATCCACAGCTGTTCAGCCTTTCAAAAGCTTATGGTACATAGCATTGCCTCGCCTATGCACAATACCATGCCAGAACTTGTTGCATTGTTTATAGTTCAGCCATGATACCATCTGAATCTCAGTTGTGCAGGACCGTGAAGATGTCCTCACTTGCTTGGTGACAGGAAACCTGCAACCCATTGGGTGGGCCAAGATGGAGGCGCTCGGCATCAAGCACCTGTTTAGTGAGCCATACTTTGGAGGGTTTGGCAGCGACTACTGCAATCCTGATAACTCAGATCAAAGCTGGAAGGATCGAGCTGAGCTGGTCAAGATAGCTGCAGAAAAGGCCCAAAAGCATTTTCCAGGTATGTTTCAGAACTTAACTGTCCGTCGTCACACATGCAAGAGTGACAATGGGCAATACACTGCTGTCCTGAGACGCAGGTCAGTCGACTGCCTAAACATTTGGCATCCTGGGTCTGCTTTGTTTTAGGGCTGTAGTGCTGTGAGGCATGTGGACTACAGATTTCAAATAGCAACAGGGAGGTTCTTGATGCGCAGTATCTGAAAGACCTGTTGCCAGTGGGCTGTGTCGGTCTGCACAATGCAACAAGTGGTTTTGCATGCACCATTGGATGCTTCCCATGAGGGTGGGCATGTTTGCTGCTGGAACGCGCCAGGGTGCTTATGCTGAGCCCTTCCAGCACAAATTCTCGCCGTGCAGTCTCAAGTCATTGGTCTTCTTCGTTCATACGGACTGTGCATCATGTTCCTCTGTTGCACCCTTGCAGGGGTGCAGTTCAAGGCCAAATGGCATGTGGGTGACACCCCAATGGATGTACAAGCAGCTCAGGGTGGACATGCCAAGGCACTTGGGGTCCTGACCGGTGTCTACAGTCGACAGGATCTTGAAGGATGTGGTGCAGGTCAGTTTGGGTTTTGTGTGGGCTTTACATGACAGGTGCATCATGTTGATCAAGGGCATCCTGCCATTGCATGAATGACATGGTATAAATCAAGCGCAGCTTGGTCCTTCATCATCAACTGTTTGCAATGCAAAAGCCCACGGTGCTGTGCATGGCTTGCAGAATCTATCACACTGGAGAATTTAGAAGATGTCCCAGCAGTGTTGAAAGCTTTAAACCTATAGCTAGCCAGCCTGCGGCCAGCACATAAGCAAGCAGGACACAGCCAAGGTCCATGCAATACGCATGGTACTACCCAACTTATGCAAAACCCTAGAGTTATTGGTAGTCTGGCAAAGCTTCCGAGCAATGCAAGCTTTTGGACAGGTTTGATCAATCAAAGATCATTATCAATGATGACCAATCGCACAAACTTGTTCACATGCTGACATTGTATCAATCGTCAGATGTCAAGACACCATGTGTTGATGTGTTGTTAGAAGCCACAGCAGCTCACTTTGCCTCGTGGCAGGGCTGGTGCTGCATGCAAGCAAAGTCACTGTGTCGTTAAGGTTTTGAGGTGCAGCAATCTGAAGACAAGAAAACGCCCCCTTGGTTGCGTAATACTGCATGACAATGCAGTGGTGGAATCACATATCTTATTTGTCAGCAAAATCACCAAAGAAGAGCTCATTCATTCATCTAATAGACTTAGAAGTAGATAGGTCCACATATGACCAACAGATTTAACCAAAGTCATTTGAAGTTTCTCAAGCACTTGTATGACAACACTGAGCAGACTCCTGTTCGTCTGCTTCTTCCTTGGACCCACCGGTGGGCTAATGCAAGTCAGCAGCAAAGTTCTTTCATCATCGAGAAGTGCTCGGTCGAAGTCAGCCATCTGAATGGTCAGCATCGAGTACTGCATTGTGATCGCTCAAGGCTCTTCTGTGATAAATCGGCTGCTGATTATGATGTAAGTGACAAGTTGATCACTGACGACAACGGCGCCAGCATCCTCCGTCAAGTCTTGAGTCTCACATCTGTCATTTCCCATAGCTTGTAGCACACAATCATGGTGTCTGAGGAACTTTTGGGCTCGGTACGCAAACAGATGTCGACTGTGCGAGTTCCAGCGCACTACGATCGCGTCTACAAAGACGAGTGCCAATTCAGTTTTGATACTCCGCTATCTGCAAACGGTTTGTACATCAATCTCAATAGCTGGCAAGCTTTTGGCCAAGAGTACGTGGAAATCGACAGCAAGCGATCTGGACAGCAGCTATACTTGCATGAGTTATGGCACAAGGTAGGGAATTGCTTCAGAGGTACTCACCCCTTTGACCTCATAAACGGACGCACTGGCTTCTACACCGAAAGTCATGCATGAGTACAATGCATGTATTCACGGCTCCATCCTTCAGGTGCCACTCTCAGCTGAGGAGAGGCAGAAGCAAGAGCAAACACCAGAAAAGCTGGCAATTGGTGGGGATAGCGGTTTCCAGGTGGATGGCCCTGCACACAGCACTGACAAGCACTCTGAGCTTGTGCTTCTGGGCGCCAATATCAGGGTGCCCTTGCCCTGTCTGGACCTTCCAGAGGTCATCATCAATGCTGTTGAAGCTATTCAGGTGTGTCAACATGTCAGCGGTCTGAAGTTCCTTCCCCTTAGCAGTTGTACGTTGCTCAGGCTGTTCTTTTCAACACCCCAGCAGTCTGCAATAATGTGCACATCAGCTTGGTCCAGGACCTAAATCAAGTTGCTTGAATTTCAGAAACATGACAGTGCCAGCAAGCAGGACAAGGTGCAAGTCTGGGAAGAGCAGCGACCAGTCAGCAAGTATGCCCTTGGTCTGCATCAAGAGGCCAGCACTGGCAAGACCATCCCTAGTGATCCCTCACAATGGGCGTGTGCAGAGACAGGTGTCAAGGAAAATCTATGGCTGAATTTGTCTACTGGAACCATTGGGTCTGGAAGGCAGGCAAGCACCAGGACTGGCTGTTGCATGCTGATGCCAAAGGCAGTCGTTTCACTGCATGCCCTTTTCAGCACTGACTCACAAATGTCATTTGCATGTCCAAGCTGCAATTTGTGGTGCTGTGTCGCTGTCTTTTGAAACTGGCTGTGATGTGCAATGTTTGAGATCTTTAACTTACACATGCATGCAGAATTGGGATGGTACCGGAGGAAATGGCGCTGCGTTGCGCCATTTTGAGGCTACTGGCTCCAAGTACCCACTAGTTGTCAAGCTTGGCACCATCACGCCGCATGGTGCTGATGTCTTTTCATATGCACCAGATGAAAATGACATGGTGGAAGACCCAAAGCTGGTGAGGCAGTGAATACCATGCAGTCTCATGTGGACTGCAACATGGCATGCAATTAAGCAATCACATGCAACATCCGAGCATGCTCAAAACAACATTGGTAGTGTTTCAAAGGGTGGACTACAAAGCAATCAAAATATGTGCAGTGATCTAATGCCATAGGCACCAACACGCTGACAGCTGCTTATGCGTGCTTAATGCAATTGCTGCATGCATCCACACTTTGCTGATGCAAAATCTGCTCATCGCCTGATCTACGCATTATTTTTATCATGCGGGTCGGACATTGCCCTGTGTGATGCTGCAGGCAGAACATCTGTCACACTGGGGCATCAACATGATGGCCATGCAAAAGACGGAGAAGACAATGGCAGAGGTAGAAATTGAGGCCAACAAGGACTTTGAGTGGAGCCACATCACAGAGTCTGGCAAACAGCTCATGCCCATGTCTGGCCCTGGGTGAGCTCTGCTCTGCTCTGCTCTGCTCTGCTCTGCTCTGGTCTGCATTGGTGCTGGTGGAGGTGGGACAAAATGTCAGTGCCATGTGGTGGAACGTGGGGATTTGTGGCTATTTGTAGAGTGATTGCATCTGTAAAAGCATGAGCCCACCTGCCATGTGATTGCTGGGAGGGGCAGGCCAGTATCATGTGTCACATGGCCCAATCTGTTGGCGCCTTTCTGTCACTCTGGATATTGGTCTCAAAGCAACGCTGGGCTTGGTTGCAGGTATGTTGGTCTGAAGAACCTGGGCAACAGCTGCTACATGAACAGTATCTTGCAGGCTCTTTGGACGCTGCCTCAGCTGCAGAGGCGGTATGTTGATGCTGCCAAGCTCATATATGAGACTGCACAGGACCCTGCTAATGATTTTCCCACTCAGGTGTGCTATTTAGAGCAAACGAATGCATTGGGCTCGTCCCCATGCATGCTGCAAAGCTTTTGCATCTTAAATTTCATTGCTGTCAATAACTGGTGCAGGTTGAAATATATTTGTGGGGTGGCAGCTCACCTTACAAGAACTTCGCTTGGTGTCTTTGTGCCACTTGCTTCTGCAGGTCATCGCCAAGCTTGACATCAAGCATGAACACAATCTTCATCGTTAACAACTTCGCAATCTGATTATGAAAAGCTGTGCAGATGGCAAAGGTAGGTGTGGCCCTTTCAAAGGGCCAAACCGGCGCTCCTCCCCCCTCAACCGCTGCTCCTATGGAGGAAGACGTACCAACAAGCGCCATTGCCTCCAAGGATGCGGCAGGGCAAGTGTCAGGGGCGGGTACTACCGTTAAGCCCAGTGACTCTGGCGAGGAGGAGCACAACTGGGTGGAGCCTCAGGCCTTCAAAAGTCTGGTGGGCAAGGGCCATGCTGACTTCTCCTCTGGTCATCAGCAGGTGGGACTGCAATACCAGCTGGCAGCATCGACTGTGGTCAGTCAATTGTTACTGCTGGAACGCCAAATTTTGGTGTCTCAGACCAGACAGCACCGTTGTGCTTCATTAAACTGATGCCAAATTAAGCGACAGTCAGACAAGTATGAACTGAGTTACAGCATATTGCTGCAAATTCAGCAATGTTGATCAGCTGTGTTTGGAAGGTGCTGCTGTGATGCCTCATGTCCTTCAGCCAAATGTGAGGGAATAGAAATGCCCACTCAAGGCCTCTCAGGCACAGGTACTGATTTCATAGGCCCGCCTGCCGGGTTGCTTGCTGCAAGCAGTGACTAGGATGGGAAAAAGCTAAGCGTGGATGACACTTCATCACAATGCGTGACAATGATTCATGTCATTCTTACAATTGTGTTCAAGGGCAGGCGTCCATTGCGTGCAGGAGCCCTGGGCAGCCCGGTGCCATACTTGGCTTCTCATCAAACTGACGCCAAGGTGTAGTCTTTTCTTTTCTTGCGTGCAGGATGCCAGGGAGTATTTCCAGCACCTGCTAGAGGTGATGACAAGGGCAGAGCGCACGTCAATGCAGCGCTTAGGCCAGCCTGACCAGCCTCCCACTGCAGATGTCTTCAGATTTGAGCTGGAGGACCGCATTCAATGCATGGAGTCCAGCAGGCTGAGCTACAAGCGAAGCCTGACAAATGTGCTGGCCATGGATATCCCTGTAGATGCTGCTACCAACAAGGATGAGCTGGAGGATTTCCAGGTACAGTCATGACAGGGCATGCAACCATGTCATGTGCAGTAACAGCCACCATCAACATGCTTCTTACCTTCAGGGCGTAAGTACTGAGTGCAGCGACTGCTCTGCGCGCCATGCATATCATTAACCGTTCATGTAATGCTTGGTGAGAATCAAAGTATTTATTCTCTTTGGCTCCGCGGCCCATCAGGTCTTTGCTGTACTTCATTTTATGCTTTGAGATCTGCTGATTGATATGCCAGATTGCAAGACAGCATACATGACAAATGTTGTTCATCTTGCCATCTTTCTGCTGCAAGCCAAGCATAACTGCATCACAACATCTCCCGACTTGACCCTTCGGCAGTTTTGTATGTTGCTGACTGATTGTTGAGACACAATGTCTATGCAGGAGCGGGAAGCCAAGCGTGCCAAGCTGAAATCTGAGAACGCACATGCTTACATCCAAGAGGACACTTCAGCAAGCTCTCCAGGCCAGGCCAAGCACATCACAGCTGTGAGTTCCATCAGCTAGGCTGCCTGCACCACCTGTCTCTCTTTGCACGCCATTTGTACGCCAGGCTGTTGTCAGGTGATCGTGTGCCCGCACAGGGAACTTCAGGGTTCAGGTCAAGATGTATGGCATACTTTGCTGCCCTGCATCCCTTCTGTCCCATCTGGCGCTGCCCTAGTACTTTACCTGTGGCCTGTCACACCAATCAACACCATGCAAGTTTGTACAAGGTTGCGTGGTCTGCAGGACAATGCAGACAGTGAGACAGTGCTGCCCAGGGTGCCTTTCAGCGCTTGCCTAGCCAAGTGGGCTGGGGAGGAGGTCATGGCGGACTACTTCAGTGCTGCTGTGGGTCACAAAACCCAGGCCAAGCGCTTCAGTAGGATAGCCAACTTCCCTCCTTACCTCATGCTGCAAATGAACAGGCAAGCCTTTGCTAGGAGCTTCTCCTGAGTGATTTTGTGGTCATTGGCAGGACTAATCAAACAAATGCCACATTGTTTCAACTTCTGATGTGCAATGCAGCGGCCAAGAATGCACATAGTCTGTTCACAAAAGCTGATGCTGGGCCTACACAGCACGGCTGGTTGATGCATGCCCCTAAGTGTGCACATCAGATCATGCTTTGCACATCACATCATCTTGACACAATGCGCAGGAAAGAGTGCTGACTATGTTACACCGAGACTTGTCTAATCAGTCATTTGTATCAACCAGCTGCATTGTTGAGACTGATCCACTCTGCTGCCTGCAGATATTTTGTGACAGAGCAGTGGGTGGCAAAGAAGCTGGAAGTGTTGGTGGATGTGCCTGAGCAGGTGGATCTGGAGTGGCTCAGGGGCTCAGGCCCTCAGCCACATGACCAGCTGCAGCCTGAGGAGCCTGCCACCTCCTCTCAGGCTGGAGGCTTGAGTGCATTAGCGGCTGCAGCAGGTACAACTGTTCTTGACTTGATCCTGCAGCATGTGCGTGGCAGTCTTTCAACAACATCAGTTGCTGCATTGGCGGCTGGCAACCAAGGGCTTGCTCGCAACTTAGATGTAGCATCTCCAATGTGATTCTGGATATGCAGTTCAGTAGGTCAGCATATAGTATAATATCAAAGCAGCTACCTTCACAGCACAGTCTGTGTCTCAAAGTGCGTGCAGTGTCACTGGTTTCATGACATGCTATCTGTGTGATAGCAACTAAGGCTGTCAAAATGTATGTACCTCAACCTATTTGTGTGTTGTGAAGCTGAGCAACAGCAGGCCAGTATACAGCCAGACCCTGAGATCGTGAACCAACTGGTGGGCATGGGCTTTTCTGAGAATGGCAGCAAGAGAGCAGCTGTTGCCACTCAGGTACAACCAGTTTTAACCTGGCTCTGCAGCAGTGTTTGCCTTCCCTACTGTCATGTCTGTCTGTATCATTGCCATCTGAGCTATAGGGCTTTTTGCATGCTGTCGTGGGTACACTAAACTAATCGTGTGAACCCCACATGGCTACTGAGCATGCTACCCAAGCATGCTACCCAAGCATGTACATTGCAGCATCAAGCTGAGCCCCTGGAGCCAATTCAAAAGCATTGTTGTGACAAATGTGAAAAGCGGATCAAGGGGCAGCTTTATATTGCTTTGACTGATCGTTACGCTCACCTGCCTAGCTGAGAACTATGTACATCTACAAGCATGCCAAGCAAGTTAGTATGATTTGGAGTACACATGACTGGGCATGTGATGCAGAACATGGGCACTGAGGGCGCAATGGAGTGGGTGCTGGGCCACATGGAAGACCCCAACTTCAATGAGCCTATGTCACAGCCATCTGAAACAGCTGCACCCAGCCAAGCATCAGCCGCAGGCTCAGCATCAGCAGGGCCAGCAGCAGACCCAGAGACTGTGATGATGCTTGTCAGCATGGGCTTCACAGACGCTCAGGCAGCCGCTGCTTTGAAGGTCAGCATGCTGTGCTGTCTTCTAGGCACTTTGCTTATGCTGCGCCTTGGCTTTTTGTACGTCAGCACAAATCTGTCCTCTGTGCTTGTCACCGTTCATTGACACTGCAGTGTTTATGCATGGTGCATGCATTTATCTAAAAAGTAAGCTTGTGTATGTGTGAATGTCTATGTCCCCAAGGTGGCAGCAGCAACATGCAGATCACGGCAGTCCACAGTTGATGTGGCGTTTGCAGGCATGCCATGGAAGCCTTGAGCGTGCTGCTGACTGGCTGTTCAGCCACGCTGATGACCTTGATTCTGCAGTTGCTGCTGTCAGTGGTGCTGCTGCCCCAGAAGCAGCCGCCTCCACTCAAGGTGAGTTGTGATTTGTAAATCACCTTGCATATCTTGATTTTGGTGATATTCACACAACATGATTTACACAAGATTCAATGAATCTGTGAATCTTATGCAAATCGTGTTGTGTGAATATCACTAAAATCAAGATATGCAGGGCTACATATTGTACAGAAAGCAGACATGCACCTTTCTTCCAGACCTGCATGCTTCATAAGCATTCCCTGTCAGCGTTACACGGTTTGCTCTGTCATAGTTAGTAGCCTGTTTATATTGTTCAATGTTCATTCACGTAATTGACAATGCTTGGGATATATGACCAGTATGCCTGGCTGCTTTGAGATTGCAAGTGAGCTGCGCTTGGTGATTGAACAAAGCCTGTGATGCAGATGCTGCACCATCCAAGCTGGATGACGGTCCTGGGCATTATGAACTGGTGGGCATGGTGAGTCACATGGGTAGGAATACAGCCTGCGGGCACTATGTCTGCCACCTGAAGAAGAAGGGCAAGTGGGTGATCTACAATGATGAGAAGGTTGCCATCTCAGAGAACCCGCCCCGGGATCTGGCTTACATGTACCTCTTCAGACGAAAAGATGTGCCTGAGCAGTAGACATGTTACAGCTACTAGATGCCTGCTGTGCTGAGTCAACATTGCAATCAAAAGCAGAAGGGTTCAATGATGACAGTATTGTGGTGTAAAGTCACTCAGGCCTATTAGAGTTTGCAGCTGAGGCTGCTTTAAGTCAAGCAACATGCCCTATTTGAGCAGTCATTGTAGCTCACACTGCTGAACAATGCAAATAAGGCGTGTTGACTGGCAACAGTCATCATTCCAGTGTTGACAGATTCCAAAGCGCGAATGATACAATTGTACAAGAGGCATTACTATACACAGCATGATCAAACAGACCCTATACCATGGTGAGCGGCTCATTCAAATCAGTACCATTGGCAGTCTGCAGCATGCCACCATGCTGCAGTGTGACGAAGGCATGCTTTGACAAGCCCGCTGCGCGTGCTTCCTGCTCAAGTAACTGAGGAGGCTCATCAAGGGGCTCGTCAGTCAAGTTGAAGGTGCAGCAATGAATGCCAAAGCTTCTTTGTGACTTGACATCCTGCAGAATACCAGTTTCTGCATCATCATGAGCAGCAACTCATGACATGAAGCTGACCAGCATTGTCTCTGTAGAGCAGCAGATCATCAAGGAGCAGACCCATCACACAAATCTCACACATTTGCATCACCCACTGATGCTTGTTATTAGCATACTGCTCAGGCATAAATTCGTGATTGCATGTACATGCTCTTCTTGCCCACCTGATGAATTTGCACTGCTTCTGCGGGGTTGACATGCTGAGCCTTCAGCATCCACTGAGGAGTGTAGGCGCCAATGGGGATAGCAGACAAGTCAAACGGTCCATACTTCTGTCCAATCTCCTTGAATACACCACAGTAGCCAGTATCACCAGCAAACCAGAAGCGCTGTGCAGCACCCATGACTGCCCAGCCACACCAAAGACTCTTGCATCTGTCGCTGTTCCCTTTCCTGGAGCTCCAATGCTGCAACAAGAATGTTCTTGTGCTCACTCATTTTGACTGTGAGCAGTGCTTTTGCAACATTGGTTGCCATGTGCCGTACATGTGCCTCAGTGTCTTGTATGGTACCTGGCCAGTATGCTCACAGAACCCATGTCCATATCCACCTTGAAGCATCCATTCCATGCGCTAATGGCAAACTTGCCATGCAGTATGCTGATTAACTTGATTACTCAATCATTGACAAAGTTTCAAAGCTGCACCATTCAGAGGCAGGGAAGGATTTGTTGTTGTCAGCAAGCTCAAACAGTTGATGAGCACAGCATGAGACCTGAGCTGGTAGACAGGCCAGGGTGAGGGGGGAGCCAGGGTGCCGCACTTCCTGCCACCACCCCAGCTCATGCACATTCTGCACACCGCACCCCTTGAACCACTCGGACAGCCCCAGAGGCACATACCTGCATTACACCAGTGCAGTCAGAGCTGTTGCATGAATTGTCACAGAAGTCCGGCATTGCCCCTGCCTGCCATCTTGACAGACAGCTACAAACATGCCGACACATGTGGAAAAGTTGCATAGGAGACAGGTCTTAAACTTTTTGATGAGTTCCATTGGCCCTGAACACGACACTTTACCAACAAATCTGCTGCTTCAGCACTTGCGACAAAAAATAAGCTGGTACAGGCATGAGCATGTTCTCACCAGGCAAGGTCCTTCCCAAACCGCTTGTGCAGTTGCATGACGCTGTTGTAGTCCAAATGGTCATAGTGGTTGTGGCTGATGACCACAAAGTGGATGTGGGGAAGCTTTGGATCGTCCAGCTGCAGAGCTGGCTGAACCACTCGCCTGCACAATGCACACTAGAGTGAATAGTCTCAGACTTTACGTCCATCAGCAGCCATCATTCTTGCTTGACTGTGCCAGCAATATCCAGTATGCAACTTTGAGAAGACCAAAGCATTGGGACCCGTACCTCGCAAGCTATGCCACTGCAGATGCTGAGCACAAATCATATGCATCAATACAGCTTCTGTGCCTTCTTTGCATATTGAAGAATTATTTCGGCAATATGCACAAGGGGGATACTCGTGAAGAGGGAAAGCGTACTTTACTCCGCCCATCCATTGTATGGGGCTGCAACGCTGGGAGAAGATGGGGTCAGTCAGGAAATTCATTCCTTCCATCTGTACTAAGCAGCTCGCATGTCCCAGCCACGTTGCCTGTACAGCATTACCTGCATGCACGTTTTGGGTTGCAGCAAGAATGTGCAAATCATCTGGAATTGCTGAGGTGCTCTGTTTGCTGTGCTGCAGAGTGTCAATTGAGCAAGCAGGCCATCATATCGTCGACGCTTTTTGGCACAATACTGTGCTCTCTGTAGAGCACTCACTGAATGTGCACCTGGAGGGCTTGCCATTGCAGTATAATTAGCAGGGGCTATTGGAAAGGCACGCGCAAAGTCTGCCGGCGAGGGCCTTGGATGGTTTATAAGACCACCAGTTGAAGGATTCCCGCGCCGTGCCCAGGCCCATTTGAGAAGGTCAGGTAGGCCTTTTTCCTGCCGAGCAAATCAAGTACTGTTTTTTCAAAGCAACACGCCAGCTGGTACACCTGACTGTGGTGAGTACCTGCCACTCTGGCCATGGGTTGCTAAACCTTCGACTGGTACCCGAGCCGGTGACTCGAGGCTGTGACAGAGCCCCTACGGCTACCATCTCAGCCGTCTCTTTCAGGGTGCTTGCCGCTCTCTGCACTGGGGCCATCGCCCACCTCCTAGATTGTTGTAAGTGATTAGCTAGCAGATGGCCGATCACTAGGTCTTCGCGAAAGATCTGTAATTGCTGAGGCGCGTACGACGACAATTTGCGTGAGTGCTTTTACAATCAAAATGGCTAGAAGCTACTGTGTCCCCACGCCGCTTTGACCGGTTTCCGGGCTGGTCGAATTCAAGGAGCTTGTATGCGTTACAATCATAACGTCATTGTTTGGTCATTGATCACGTCATTGGACACTGAAACCAGAAACTTTTGCCCTCAGTGCATGAGTGTTTGGGATCATACAGCAGTCAAAGACAGTTGGCAGCGTCATCTAAGTGACTTTCTGCATGGTCATTTAGGACAGCAGCAGCTTTTTCACAATTTTGACATTGCGCTTGTCGTAGAAAGGGCTAAGCATCAGCATGCTTTTGAGTACTTTGCAGATGTTCAGCACAGAAGTTTGTGAGCAGCTGATGGTATATGAGACAATCCAGTACATGCACAACCCTGAGTACAACCCTACATGTTATCTGTCTGTTGTCAAGTGTGCGTCAAATAGAAGGCTCACTAGTAGAATTAGGACTGGATGCCATGGTCTGCAGGACCTGGTAAACACAGGCTGCTGGTCAGATGATGCTCACCTAGATAGGACAGACAGGCTGTGTTTGGTGTGCAAGTCCCTGGATTGTGTGAAGGACGAGCAGCACTTTTATTTTGATTGCCCAGCGTACAGCCATATCATATGATAGTATCAGGTCATAGCTTTTGGACCTCCTGCAACACTGTTGTACTGTGGCAGACTTTAAGAGTTTGTGTGAATTTAACGCATGTGGTGGTTTCCTTAGGGAATGCTTTGCGTCTGTGTGAATTCACTAAACTGAACTTCGTATCGGTTGGGTCCCAGTTGCCCCCCAGGACATCAAATGTGTAATAGTGAAATCTATTACCTCTATTTCCTTTACGCCAAGAGTTTACTAACTCTGTACACAAAATATATATACACAAACTGATTGATCACGCCAGGTCTCATCTAGGTTCAGTGGCAGAGATGGCCGTCATCAAATTCAAGTTGTAGGGCAGAATCCCACATCGCGCATTAGATGCCGAAGTGCCCCTTAGCTCACTGTACCCTGCTACAATTGAGAGGAATCAGTGCCCTTTTGTATTAGCTTGGGCGTTGACAGCTCACAAGGTGCAAGGTCTCAGCCTGGGCAAGGCTGTCATTACTTTGAAGAGCCATACTTGGGATGATGGTCAGGCCTATGATGCTTTGAGCAGAGTCAAACTCTGCCAGGTGTCCGGTTGGTAGAGTTGACTAGAGGCTCTCAGAGTCTGTTGACAAGAAGAAATAATGCGTGCATGATGAGATGCACGTTTGGCAGGTTGCCCCGGTTTGACTTGTGTGCTAGGCCATAGCCCATTGTGCATGTACATCAGTCGTTTGTTGTATGTTGTGCATGAACAACCACAGCTGTGTATGACCTGCAGGTTATATGGAAACGATGCACATGCAACAACTTTGGCTTGACATTCAGACCTATATTAGCAAAGTGGCCATCTGCTGTCGTGCTTAAAATAGGATTTGTCTTCTGAGTAAGACACAACTGACATGAACCAGCCCTGCAAACTAGCGAGCTTGCTGACGTTTTGCTGACCTGCGGGCCGGTTCCTTGTGCTCAGTGCTGGCTCTGCAGTGTAATGCTCACTGTGTCTCTCTCTGCCTTTTGCCTTGCTGATACACAACTTTGTTTGGCAAAATTATGGTACTTTATGCAGCTGCCACATACATGCTTGAGGCAGAAGCACTAGACCAGATTTACAAGGCGCCATAGCCTCACTTGCTCATGTGAAATGCAAAATCGTATCACACTGCGCTGTGACAAGATCATGCATATCAATTGCATTGCCTGTTTCGTCATGTTGACTAGCCTAACCAATCTTTGCTTGCTTAGCCATGATATGACCGGTGGTCTGTGAAGTCTTCCACGTCAGTTCGCAGGACATGCACATTCATGCCAGCCCTGGTGGCAGATGTAGGGGCACCATCTGCACTGGCCTTCCTTGCAGGAATGCTGTCTTCGCGACCCCTGCAAGCATCAATGCTGTCACGACACCTGCGGCACTAGGGACTGGAAGCTTTATGCTGACAACTGTGCCAGTCTGCATCCCTTGACTACAAACATGCAATCATGCAACACAATTTCCAGCTCTGGAGTTCTGACAGAAAGTCTAGAAGGTTTGATGCTGTTGGGCTGTTGCAATGCACGCCCAGTGAAGACAAAAGCGCATGCTGTGGCTGATGGTGGCCGGCCAACCTGTTGGGGCGGTCCTTCATCTGCAAGGCGACAGCTTTCTGGCTGGTCTTGTGGTCATAGGGGAACCTGTGGCTCAGGGGGGCAGACTCACTGCGAGCTCGGTCTGAGAAGCCCAACTCAGCATCCTCGAAGTCATTCCTGCACACAGTTGTACCAATCGAGCAGGATTGTTGTTGCAGTCCTCATCTGCAAATAGGGAGCATGGCAATGGCTGGTGGACTGCTCTTGAAAATTGTTCTTGACATACATGCATTTGCCATGAAACCCATGTTTCAGCAATTGAGTTGGCCACTAAGCATGATGCAGGCAGTGCAAGAGAAGCTGCCTTGCGTGGCAGTGCATCACAAGGTTGGGTATACCTGTAGGGGTTGTCACTCATGTTTCTCATGGTCATTGCCAATGCCAGACCAACAAAGTCAATGATGACCACCACCAAGAAGACCCATCTGCCCACATCAAGCCGTTCAGCAATCTTGTCCCTGCAAAAAGCCCGTCTTTTGCAATTGATGCTGGCAAGAACCCCAATTTGCAAGAAGGAACAAAGCAAAAGCTGCAGGAGCAATCACTTGGTCATCCAGACTTCGCCGTCCTTCAGGTCGTAGGCCTCAATTCTGTCCACAATGCTATCAGCATCCACAAACATGACCAAGACCAGGATCAGCTGTATGGTTGCCACAATTGTGCCCATGAACACATAGGACGACAGAAAGAAGCGCTTGAAGTGGGAACCAATGAAGCCCAGTGCACTTGCAATGATAGCAAACACACCCACTGTGACACACAGCCTGCACACAGGGAGTCACCTGTCAGTGCCAGGAACATGGGCACGCGTGCTTGATATTACACAAGAAAACAAACAAGGGGTTTTGGATACTGACGCTGGCACAGGGGCCTTAGGAGGATTTTCAAGCACGCATCCAAGCGCGATGAAGCCTGCTCCAGTGACTAGGGTTACTGTGGCGAAAAGGCGCAGCATAAACCCGAAGCACGACATCATCATATCATACATCCCCATGATGCCTGCCTACTCCGCTCTCCGTATAACCAAAACAGCCCTGACACAACTTCGCCTACTGTGGCTGTAGAACTTTTGATGCGCTACTAGCACTGTGGAAGGCACAGACGAAGCCTTGCTTTCCTTTGATACAAAACAAAGAGCGGGGTGTACACTTCAACGTTCAACACCCCGCCACAGCCGTGCTATGTGCGCACGATATGGATGCAGAGTCTGCATTGCAGACATGCTTGCGCGACCTAAATTGCTGGCGTTACGTGCGAAGTAGAAGCACACGAAAGTTATATCCCGATAGGGTTTTTTGTTATGATCAGTGTCAGCTACCACCGACGGCTTGCGCGCGCAGTGTAGAACCGACAGAAGCAAATTAGCAAGCTCACGATGCAGACTCAAGTGGCAGGAACAAGCCATGCGCAGGTAAAGTAGGTCAAGCGCTGTCGCACCGACCTCTTTGTGCCGGCACCCAACTAGCCTATCGTGCTGCACAGGCTGCAGCGAAGCTTGCTGGTCGCAAGAACCATGCACAAGCACGACGTGTTGCACAAAGAGGATGCAGAACGGTGAGTTCTCACCTAAGTCTGCTGAGTGTCAGTTCTGCCATTTCAGCTCTCTGAGTGCACTACCAAAAACCTCATAACTTGACATTCTGCCCCATCATTCAGACCGTGCGCGCTGAGAGCAAAGACATCATCTTTGACCAAGACTCCCGCAGGAGAATGCAAGCTGGCATCAACAAACTTGCTGACGCTGTCGGCGTGACTCTGGGGCCTAGAGGTAACAAGGCCAGCCCTATTGGTGGTCATCAGTCACATGACATATCAGGCCCCCATAACAACAGCTAGCAGAACACCAACTCAGACTTCTGTTGCAGGGCGCAATGTTGTGCTAGAGCAACCTTATGGGGTACCTCAGGTAAACGAACACGCTCGTCTGGGAGAGTCAGCCTTGCCTAGGTACTTGTAAAGTTTGATAGGGCATCTGCACTGGCATGCTCAATACTGCAATGACTCTCAGGTAATCAATGATGGTGTCTCCATTGCCCGTGCAATTGAGCTTGAAGACGCTCTGGAGAATGCCGGGGCACAGCTGATCAAGGAGGTGGCTGGCCGCACAAATGATGCAGCTGGTGACGGCACCACAACAGCATCTGTGCTTGCCCGGGAGATGATCCACTTTGGTCTGCAAGCAGTCAGTGCTGGCGCTAACCCTGTGTCTGTCAAAAAGGGAATTGACAAGACATGCACTTTCTTGGTTGAGAAGCTTGGAGAAAAAGCCAAGCAGATCAGCGGCCCCAAGGACATCAAGGTCAGCCTGGGCTACCTGGCAGTACACTGCATTCCTCCATGCGCAAATTGCCTGCGTGTGTCATTGTTTCACAAAGGTCAAGAAGTCAGCTGCATGCGATGCTGCTTGTCGCTTTCAGCTGTGGCCAACTGCATGCAATGCTGCTTGTCACTATCAGCTGTGCGGCTTCGACTAGGTTTAGCGTTAGCACACTCGTGTTTTCCAGCTTGCTAATTCAGCAATGCCCGCTCAGGGCTGCAGCCAGTATATAATGTGTGTACTTAAGACACTGCTGGTAAGGTACACAAGCAAAATGGGTATACTTAAGACACCGCTGGTAAGTTACACAAGCAAAGTGCACAAGTGCAAGCTTTGTGTAGCTTGTATGGTTCCTGGCAGCATCTTGCAGGACCAGATGCAACTGTGGTCCTCAGCAGTCAGGCTCAGAAGCTGGACTTAGGCATCCTTTGACTGCACCTCTCCTAGTTTGGCCCATCAGCAGTCCTTTTGTTGGCACGAATCCAATGACCAATCACCCAAACTGCCGGTCAGTTTGCTGACTCCTTGCTTGTCTGATGAGCAGAGCATTGCCACCATCTCTGCTGGAAATGATGACATGATAGGCAGCATGATTGCTGAGGCTCTGGACAAGGTTGGAGCTGACGGCGTGCTGTCCATTGAAACCAGCAACAGTCTAGAAACTACTGTGGAGGTGCAAGAGGGCATGGAAATTGACAGGGGCTACATATCACCACAGTTCATCACCAACCAGGTACGTCAGGGAGCTTTCACAACTCTGCCTGCAAACTGCATTAGGGCGTGGTGTTTTGTGCGACATTAGGCTGACAGCATTGTCCTATCTGATACAGTGGGATACAGCCATTTGATGGTTGCTGTAACCTGCACACTCTGTGAGCATTTCAAAGTTGCTTTGGAAAAGGCCCCTGACTCAGCTGAGCTTCTCAACTGTGAAAGGCAATGCTTGCTGTAAGCTTGGCACCCCAAATTAGTCAATGCATTACTCGTTATTACAGGAGAAGATGCTGGTTGAGATGGAGAACTGCAGAGTGCTAGTCTCAGATCAGAAGATTGAGCAGATGAAGGACATCATCCCAGTCCTGGAGCAGATTACAAGACAAAATCAACCCCTGCTCATTGTCACAGAGGACATCACAGGTACACGTTACAGATTGCACCAGGGCACTACATCACTGCAAAGTGATGTAAGGCTCGTCACTGGGGCAAGATGAGTATGGTCGTATGAATACTTGTAAATCGTGGATCTGACTGTCATTATGCCATGACTGCAAAGCCAAGTTGCTGCATCTGCTGTGCAGCTGATGCTCTATACTTGTGCATTTATCTGCAGGTGAGGCTCTAGCTACCCTGGTGGTCAACAAACTGAGAGGCATCTTGAATGTGGTCGCCATCAAGGCTCCTGGCTTTGGCGAAAGGAGGAAAGCTCTGCTACAAGATATTGCCATTGTGACTGGTGCTGAATACATCAGCAAGGACCTAGGCATGAAGCTCGCTGACACACAGATGGAGCAGCTAGGAATTGCCCGCAAGGTAACGCACAAATGCTTTCACTGTTGCACTACTGAAGCTGCAAGTCTGAAGTGGACGGGTCTCCTCTTTGGACCTCCTTGATAGGGGATATCCCAGTACCCTCACTCAAGTAGTGCCGAGAAACCCAGGTTGCCCTTGCCGTCTAGCTTGCATGGTCATTGCACATCGCATGGAACTGGACACAACTACACTTACATATTGTGCATTGGCATTGCATTGTTTGATGACTCATGTTGATGGAGGAGCATTGCATGTCTTGAGCTGATTCAGCAGTGTCATTGTCCAATGCATACTTTGTTGTACAGATCAAGGTCATCAGCAACAGCACAACCTTGATTGCTGACGCCGCCAACAAGGAGGAGATCAGCATGCGCATCAAGCAGATCAAGAAGGAGCTGAGTGAAACAGACTCAGTGTATGACACAGAGAAGCTGAGTGAGCGCATTGCCAAGCTTGCTGGTGGTGTGGCTGTCATCAAGGTGTGCTTCTGCATCCTTCAACTACAGCATTGTCTCTGCCCTCAAAGTGCTCAATGTTATTGCTGCAATTGTCTGGCTGCTTCTCATACCATGTGCAGCTTAGATGCCTGGTCATGAAGCTTGCCACAATGCAACAGTATCTTGTGCTCCATGTATACTTGCTCATGTTCGAGTTGTCAGGTCTGATCGACAAGTCCCATGTCTTGATCGGCAAAGTTTGATCAACAAATACCATGTTATGGTTGGCAGCATTCCTCAGTTGAAACAAACCATGTTACGGTCAGCAAAGTTTGATATTGCGTGTGTCAGGTGGGAGCTGCCACAGAGACAGAGCTGGAGGACCGCAAGCTGCGCATTGAGGATGCCAAGAACGCCACCTTTGCAGCTGTAGAGGAAGGCATTGTGCCCGGAGGCGGCGCAGTGTTCCTGCATCTGTCTGAGCTTGTGGGTGGCTTCAAGGACACACTGACAAACGGCGAGGAGCAGCTAGGAGCAGACATTGTCTTCAAGTCGCTTTCGGTAAGCACTGTGCATTCTGGTGCTGACCTCGGCTGATCTTTGTATCCTGAACTTGTGGAAGTAGGGTGTCTGGTATATGGCTGATGCACCAGCTTGCTTGCTACATGGTGGCTGTTGTTTTGAGTGTCGGTGTCCACACATGCAGTAGCAGCATATGCTTTGCTGGTGGTTCATACAGTTGCTGTCTCATGCTGTGTGTAGCCAGGCATCATGTCGACGGCTGGTGTTGTGTAAAACCCATTTTCTGTGTCGAGATGCATGTCATGCCTGCTGTGTGTGATCCAAACATGCACTGCCCCAGCTTTTGAGGCAATCATCTGAACGATAAATGGCTTCACCAGAAGTGTCATTTTCATCTGGTAGCTATGCTGATTGGCAAGCAAGACATGTTGAGGACCTCATGGACTATAGAGTGTGATAGCTGCTGAACCTATTGAGGTCATACCAGTTGAATGGAGGCTACCAATTATAGACAAGCACTTTTGATCTTCAAAGTGGAGTGTATCCTGTCGGTTTGGTCAACTGCATGTGATGGTGCAGGCACCAGCTAGGCTCATAGCCAACAATGCCGGTGTGGAGGGTGATGTCATTGTTGAGAAGGTGTTTGGCAAGTCATGGGAGACAGGCTACAATGCCATGGACGACAGAATTGAGGATCTGCTAGAAGCTGGCATCATTGATCCTGCCAAAGTATGCCACATTGTAGTCATGGCATACATCTCTGGTACACATGCATAACATCAGCATGCAGACATTATTGCATGTCTTTCTGTGCACGGGTGCTGTGAGCGTTTACTAAAGAATGTGAACAGTGGCTTTGGTCAGCCACCAGCAGCTTGCAGACGCCTTGTTGACCTGCCTGGGATCAATGCACATGTGCAAAGGCTGAGGAAGCTATCAGCTGATTGGTGTTTGATGCGCAGGTGACAAGAAGTGCCCTGATGAATGCTTGCGGTATTGCTGGCATCATGTTGACAACACAGGCAGTGATGGTTGAGAAGAAGCAGCCCAAGTCAGCTGGTGCTGGAGCAGCTACTGCGCCAGGCGGTCTAGGTCCTGGAGGCATGCCAGCTGGCATGACCATGTAGAGGCCCAGTATGGTCAAAGGCCTTCTGCTTGTGCACGTTTGGCAACAACCTTTCTTCGGTTTCAAAGCAGCGTTTTTCGGCATAATAACAATTGCTAGTACAACTCCATACATTCTGCGCCTTTCTATGGCTATCCACCCTCTGCTCAGCGTGATATCACTAATGCTGCATGCTAGCTGAGGGCATTCCCTAAGCGGCATGAAATCTGCCTGTTGTGTTGCTTGCAAAATTGGTTCGTGCTGTTTTGCAGGATGTGCTGCACCAAATGAATCCTTTTTACAATTTTGATCCTGCATCTTGAACTCTCGTTGAGTATGCTCTCAGTGTTGTAATCAATCAGCTTGGTCACATGCATGGCACCAGTGGTTGAGGCAGTCTGCAGAAAGGCAGATTCTGCACCAGCGTCCCGAGCTTGCACACCTGCACCTGTCTCGACCCAACAGTCAGCAGCAGACGCAACAATGCTTTTTCAGCAGCTTACGACGTCAGCGGTTCTACTTGTATGTAAACATACCCTCCGAGATGCATTTCAATGCATTCTAATGTCGTTGCGCAGCCTAACACAGCCTTGCATGACTGCATACTGCATCAGATACTAGATTCTGTTCCATGATTTTGTGCACAATATTTATGATCCAGGCCTGGGAATTCCTAGGAATTCCACAAGGTTCTGCAGACTAGCGCATCCTCGGGGACGTGCATTTGAGATCCAACACATTGGCGTGGCTTCCCACGTACGTGCTGACTGGTCAGGCCCTGCTCGTCGGCCTGTCCAATACTCCAGCAAGGCCACGGTCTGATGACTGGTCGGATGGCACAATGGCACGCGACCTTCCGGCATTTGTCTCCGTTGTGTTCGAAGCTTGTGTCTCTGTATCACGGACAGCTTCGTTGCACGCGTGTTTTCACAGACAGCCTTGCCCTTACGGTGGCGGTACAGCCCGCAGCCCGCAGCTGCAAGCCTTTTGCCTGCAGGTTTCAGAGTGGGCTCAAGCGCTTGAATACGGTCGTAGTCTCGTTGCTTTAGACTTGCAAGCCGTTCATGGTCTGCGATGGGACCAGAGCGCGCTGGTTCGCGGCAATCCTGCTCGTCACAGCCGCCGCTGTTGCCAAGTACGCCCTTCTTATCAGGCCGTTTTTCTGACCGTGCATCGCCAACGTGCCGTGCATTTGCAAGACTTTCAGGCTACAACAAGCAGATACACAGTGTTGCACTATTGCCAATGGTACACATGCCAGCGTTTGGACTGCAGTGGTGCTGCTTTCCAGCCGACTCTGGACAAAACAGGAAATGCAGTGGATGGGACTGTTACAAGCAGGCACTGGCATGAGCAAAAGCTAGCCAGCCGCATCAAGGGCTGGCAAAACTGTCTGCAAAAGTATATGAGTGAGGGTCAGGACTATGTTGGCCACCCCCCTGACTTGCTTCTTTGGTACACTTCCTCACTTCGGTGTCACCCCCTTCCTGTCCAGCAGCTGCCTCTTCTTTTATGTCAACAATGCTAAGGTTGACTCAGGACATGTCGTTGCTGCAAAGCTTTGCAGTTGGCAAGTGTGTATGTCAACAGCAGCACTTTTCACTAAGCCGTCAATCAAGTTGTTTGCTTCATGCTGTACCACTGACTTTGCTACTGATGACTGGCAGACACTGGTGCTGGCACAGCATTGACCAGCATGTCAGGGCGGGGCTTGCTGCAAGCCAGCAGTGACATTCCAAACTATGCCGCATTTGCGACCGTCACACCAGCTGGATCCAGTGAGTCTCATTCTTGCCAGCTGCAGCAGCTGATGGCAATATGACACCATCCTGATGCGGGATTGCTGCTGCCAGAACTAAAATTGTCTTGACTTGCATAATGACTGCTGGAAGTGATGACACAAACACACTCTGTGCTGGTTTACCATTATCTTCAACTGTTGTCTGGAAATCTGGTCTTCTTTTCATGCCAGGAATACAAGGCCTGCTGTGTTTAGTTCTGTAATGCTGACCATATGTGTTACCTGACACAGGCAGCGCAGCCGCAGGCAGCAATCAGAATCCTTTTGCAACTTCCACAGCCTCACCGGCAAGCCTGGGTGCAGCTACCCAAGGACAATCTACACCACCCACGTCACCAGCGAGTTTGGGCGCTGCCACACAAGGGCAGTCTACCGCAACTACACCACCTGGTGCTGCTTCTGCCGATCAGGATCCATTTGCTGGGGGAACTTCAGCTGCAAGTACTAGTACCAGTCCTGCTACCACCACAAGCTCTTCAGCAACTACCACTGGCAAGACTGTCTCAAGGGGTGAAGCAAGCAATGTGAGCTGTCTGATTTCACTTTTGTATTGACTGCATTGACACAGTGTAGCAGCTGTTGACGTGATGCTTCTAAAGCCAATGATACTGTGCTTAGTCAACTTTATGCAGTCAAGAGGTTCAGCCATTACACATACCAAATGCTACTGTCCATTCTGATGCGATCGTGACATCGTGACAATCATTGCATACAGGCTGCAGCAGCTGAGCCCGTCCCAATCAAGGCTCAGCCTATAGGACCTGACCCTACCAAGTGGCAACAGACACAAGATTTTCCAGAGGGTACACGTCTCACACACGACCAGGCAGTCCTGCTCCTTTCTGGCAAGGGCTTTCACGCAAGATAGTCTTGAAGACCCTAAAAGTGGATTACACGGCTTAAGTCAGCCTTGACGCAAATGCCAAGTGTACCTGAGCCTAGGCATTGGTGGCTGTGCAAAGTTGAGGAGTGATTGTAGCTTGTTTTGTTTGTGCTTGTACAAAAGTTGCAGACTATCTATGTGGTCAGGCAGTTGGGGCCATGGAGAGCGCAACCTGGTCAAGGTCATGTGCTCTTAGCCTTTGAACTTGGGAACGTGTATTGCATGCTTGATTGGCATTCACTTATCAACATTATATAGGAATTATAGCATAAGTTTGTTTGTGCAACTTGTTGTTTTGAGAAGTTCATGTATAATAAAGATAGGGTTTTTGTTGCAAAAGTCGACAGACAGTTCGCTTGCAACAGAGATCCCACAGTCAAGTGCAGCACATTTGTGACTATGTGTCTAGCTTCTTCCTGTCTAAGTTTGTAAACAGGTTGTGAAACCTTGAAGGCGATTGGATCTTCAAGGTATGTGACATATGTGTGTCATAGTTGGGTATGGTAAAGGTGTTCAAGCATGCGGTAGTCACATCACACCACGTAAATGCAGCAGTCATGTTGGTGCGCAGGACACTGCTGACATGTGTGACACATGCTGCATCTTCAGCGCTTCTCATTGTGACAACCCAGTCATTATGCCGGCAGGCTTCAGCAGCTCTTGGATCAACTTGGCTGGAGAGTCAACGTGGGGATGTGTGCGGAACCTCTCCTGATGGTACCTGGCCTGCACGTCACAGCTTTCTCTTGTCAGCAAGCTTTCTCTTGTCAACATATGCAGGATCAAAGAAGCTAACAATGAGCTACATGTTCAGCAGAGCAAGGCTTGGCTGTTGTCTGTAAGGGTAGTGTGTGCAGGTGACAGCCAGAGCCGACTAAAGTCTGCTTTTCACTGCCTGTGATACCAAAATCTGATGATGATGTGTCAAATTGTGCTTGTAGTCACGGGGTTTCACCTGCATAGCTGTGCAGTGCTTCTCAGCCTTGGCGACCAACTCTTCCACTCCTGACACCATGGAACACAACCCCTCAACCTGCAGCATAGTCAGGCCAGAGGCTGATGCCAAATGCTGTTGCATTCTGTTCCTTCAGGTGAGACAGGGTTCAGAAGATTTGTGCAATGGCTATGCTCCTGGGCTGAGTGTTGTGCAGTCTGTGGCAAGCTGTGCAATGCACACAGATGTGGTAACCATCAATGGCGGGTTGTGAACAACTGTACCTGCATGGCCACCTTCCTGTGTGCTTCAACTTCTGCTTGTCTCAGCAAACCTGCTTCACCAGGCAGCAAGCTCCCAGGTTCAACTACCTGCCACAGTCTGCAGACTGTCAGGATATGCATGCTGAACGACAGTCTTGAATGAGCACAAACGAGCTTTTTGTGATCATCTTCATGACTACACTGAGACGCATGATGATAACATGGTCAACAGCTTGAGAATTGTCCATGATATGATGTTTGTGTGGGATTAGAACTACCTTCGCCCTTTGCATTGCAGCACGTATGTGTATATTGACCAGCAAGTTCTCCTGGCAGGCATGTGGAGTTGACATGCACACATAGACAAGGGCTTGCTGCCACCATCAACTGATGTGTTCCGGTTTCATGCGTTTATGCATCTATACTAACATGAAGCACTGAAGTCTCACCAACAGACAATGCTCGAGGGAGATAGTGTGCCTAGCTGGCATCACGTCGTGTGACATGCTGCAGCAGATGACTTACCAAGGCAGCTGCTGATTGGTCTGCGCCAGCGGGCACAAGAGCATCTGCCAAATCTGCCTGCACTGCATGATCATCTGCTTCTGGAGCTGATGCGCCACCTTGAGCATTGCCAGCTGACACAAATGCAGCTGCCTCCTCACCAGTTGCAAGGGCAGCATCAGCAGGGAGATTGCCTGGCTGGGCCCTTCCCTGAGGGCTAGATGGCTCAGCAGCTTGTTGCCATGTGTCCTGCTGTGCCAACACTTCCTGCCACTCCTCTTCTTCCTGTGTGCAAACTGCCTGTTCAGCTGTGCTTGGCATTGCACACGATGCTACAGCCATTCTGGCACCTGGCTGAACTCTGAGCTAAAGCAAGAGCGAGATGCCATCAGCACTGTAGTGTCTATGTCAATCAAGAAACTGTTGCCTTGCACAGCTTGAGCGTCAAGTGCTTATGGTTAGCAACATTGGATTTGCTACTGCTCAAGATGATGGAGGATGATACTTGCATATGGCGTCCCAACGCTCCAATCAGTATGAGCAAGTTCAAAACATAAGCTGTGTCTGCATTAGGAGCGTGCTCAAGACCATGCATGTGCACCGCAGCAGAAGCTAGGGTCATGATGAGCATTTGTCGCAGTCAAACTCCTTGTTTGGTTCAAGACGGAGTCACATGATGCTGAGTGATCCAGCTTGAACAGGCAGGACTCCATGCTGTGAAATATTTGACCTGACAAGCAAATCAAAACGCATGCACGGGCATGCCTTTCACAGCACCTTTGTGAAAGCGGCCAACTGAGCTCTGAGGCCGGCCTTGCGCGCCTCTAGGTCCACCTTGAACATCACATCATCCTCTGCATCCGGGTCCGCCTTTGCTGCCTTTGGTTCTGTTTGTGGTTCCGCCTGTTGTGTCACATGACTGTCAAGCTGGCAAAGGAGGAAGTAACAGCAGCATTGCAACACATGCCAAGGCTGCAGCTGAGCTTGGTGTCTTGGCGTTCCTGTTCTGTATAGGTTGTTGCAGGCAGCAGCCACACACTGCTCAACTGTGGTGCCAGTGCAAGCTTTCACTCAAAGCTTGGTAGGACCACAGCTTTGGCACTACCAAAGACGTGCTTGTACCTTGTCTGTGATTACATCAGGGATCAGCAAATGTGTTTTGTATGGTAGTGCCCAATCTGTGATTGAATGCGCTGGTGTGACTGTACTTGTGCACAATTGCGTTCAGCCTGGCCGGATATAGGCATGATCAGTCAAGCAGTGCTTGAGTTTGCAACACACCTGGAGTGTGCCATCAGCAGCAGCGCTTTGCACAGACTGTACAAAGGTTTCCAGCACATTCTCTACCACCTTTGCCACAGCTGGGTCCAGAGGCTCTGATGGACTGCCTGCTGACAGATCTTCAAGCTCAGCTGCGCACAATAGCTGACATAGGCTTGCAAGTCTGTCAGGCTGAGACATGTCTGCTGGAAGCTGCTCCAACAAAGCAGTGGTTGCCTCTGAGATGTGCTGAGCTGTTGGTGTTGCGTCAGCTGCTGGCTCAACTGATTCCTGAGCTGCTGCTGAAGCAGCAGCTACCTCACCAGCTGCATCCCTGTTTGCCGTGGGTGTTGCTTGAACAGCCGGCAGCGGCGATGATGCGAGCTCATTTGTGTTTGGCAACCTAGGCCTCTTCTCAGCTGATTGCTGCTGTTGCACTTGACTGGGAATGCTGTGAGAGATAGAGCGCTTGCGCTTGAATACAAAGCCATCAACTTCAACTATTTCATGGGCTGCAGAACGGCACAGAATGCATCAGTGTGTGAGCAGTGCACTGATGCCTAGAATCTAGAGAGGGCTTACCCTGAGTGACTTTCCTGATGACTTCCTGTGCTGGGGGCTGCAAAGCAGACAAGACAACTCAGTGTTTGCTTCTGACTGCACTGGCATACAGTTTGTTGGCTTCTGAATTCACTTGCACAGTGTGCTGGGCTATGGCCCACCTTATCGTCAATTTTGATATGTAAACGAACAGCCGGTGACTTGGCTGGTGTAGGCAGTCCTCGTGCTTTATTGTAGCTGCAGTGTTACAAACTCGGTTTGAGCATGGTTTGCTTAGCGAAGCCTGATACTGAGATGATGTCAATTTACCTCTCGTTTTCGTTGCTCGCTTGCATTTCCATGTCTGCAGAGTGAAGGGCCAGGGCCCTCCACGTTATCAACAGGGACAAAACAAAAGAGGCAATTGATCACTCGGGCAGTGACTACTCAGGCGATAGTGCCAATGCAGCAGGTCGAGTTCTGCAAAGGCAGCCTTCAATTGCCCAAGGACGTCTTGTTTTGAAGTTCAGGTGCTCGCCGTAACGTCTATTAACGACGAGAAACAAGCTGCAGTTTGGCACAATTTCGAATTTGGCGCGACGAGGAGACATCAACGAAGAAGCAGCAAAGGAGACATTAAAGCAGCAAATAACGCCATGCAGACGTTTTGCCATACCGTAGGCGCTTCCGGTCTGCACTTCTGTACTTCCGACAGCTCAGAGGTAGGCATCATACCGAGCTTGCAGCGTCGAAGACCGCGACCTGCTGTTTTGCTTCTGAAATCTTGTACCTGAAGCGTGTGCATACTTGCAGAATGCGGAGAGACTTAGCAATCCTCTGTTGGTGTAGCTTGCTGTTGGTTAACTTTTCCAGCTTCGCATCTGCATACAAAAAACAGTCTTCTCAGGTCAGCGCTTGTCAGCAGCCCTCTCGCGCTGTTCACCTGCAAGTTTGACCCAGTTGGCCGTATGTATGTACCTGCAGTCGGGACACGACACGACATGACGGCGGAATCACAATGATCTCAGTTGTCTGACTACAGGTGGAAGAAGCAGCTTCAGAGGACGGGCCTTTTGTGTGTAAGTAGCCTGAGCTCCACCAAGCTGTGGCACCTTGTGTAGTCCTGCTTCGTAACCCATAGCTCCGTCTTTCCTGCAGTGCATCCAGCAATGCAGCAGATCAACCCAGAGATCAAGGGCTTGGCAGGATACCAGGATGATCTTCCAAAGAAGAACACATGGCCAGAGCTTGTTGGGAAGGATGCAACGGAAGTAAAGGAGCTGCTTGAAAAGGAAACCAATCTGAACATCTTTCTGGTCCCCACTGGCAGCGCGGTGACCATGGACTACCGCACAAACCGTGTCAGAGTGTCATTTGACCCTGCAACAAATAAGGTGGTCAAGGCTCCCCGCGTAGGGTAGGTGTGTAGGATAGTTTAATAGGCTAGTCTGATAGAGTTGTTTGAACATATGTAGAGTTTTGTCTATTGCAGCCTCAAAAGCAGCCTCAAATGCATGATGCCGACCTGCTCAGTGGACAACACACAGCAAACAGAAGCAACCAAGCTAGTTGCTCAGCACATTCATGACCTAGAGGAGATAACCGAGTGTCTGCTGTACCTGCATGTTTAGAAAGTTCCAAAAGAGTTCATTGCAAGCTTTGAATGAATGTACTGCAAGGTAGTATCAACTTGTTTCACTGACTTGCCTCATGAATGCCCAGTACTGAGCCAGACTGCAACAGTGATGAGCCAGACTCGGTGACTATGATGATATTGAGCCAGACTGCAGCAGTCACAATGCATTGCCATATGGCTAGAGCTGGTGATCACAGCAGGGACTTGCAATATTTTGATCAGGCCTTGTGGTTTGTCAAAATATTGCAATTTGCCAGATTCTCATGCATACCTCATGGCTTTTCTGAGGCTGCTGGTGTCTGACAACAACCAGTGCAACAGCATAACTCCTGGGGTGCGCAAGATATGGCAAGAACAGGTTGTATCACAAGCTGCAAATTTGGAACAGCTGGATGGCCTTCACATGTGTAATCATTGCATGCGAGTAATTTCTTGATTGTGAAGCATTTGCAGTTCCTGGCAATAATGGCACAATGAGCTTGTTTCAAAAGATTACACATTTGCCACATGCACTTGGGCTGAACATGATCAATCAGCAACATCCGCTGCAGGTACTGTCCTCACTCTGCAACTGTGCATTGAGATCATGCTTGCATGACAGTCTCTGCTCAGACCTGTTAATTATCAGGTTGAACTTTGCACCAAAGTTGTAAAGACGACTCTATTTCGCAGTACTTTACTTCTTGCTGCTGTGTGAGCCTCGAAAGCTACCACAGGATTGCTAGGTGCCCCACAGTGAAGATGGCGCTGGGAGCAGTTAAGCTACTGGCTGCGCAAGTACGTGCAAGACTTTGACTTGGAGGAGCACCAACATAGTGCTTGCCTAAATCGCACATACAGCACAATGACTGGACACCAAGGTGCCAAGAACACAGAATGAAATATAGTACAAGCATGGTGAGCCTATCCTTCTGTTGACGATGATCATATGACCTCTTCTGGGTTGTCTGTCATGTCGCCCCAGCGCACTCCATACTTGGCGGCCAAATAGTGAGAGCCCACTGGCCCTCTGCTGTTGTATGGGTACAGCTCAGGTGCCATTTGCTTCTGCTCTATCTCCTGCAACACATGCCCACAACATTGTGAAATGGATGCATTTGCACTCACTCTGTTCAACACCACTGACGACCTGGCCACAGCATACTTATTATGGGCCGACTAATTCATTTGCGTAGCACAGGATGACAAGCATCTGTCAGCAGTGTCCAGTATTGCAGAAGTGCCTAGTAACGCATGCAACAGCGCTCATGTCCACACACGGGTTGTTCAAGTGAAGGGGGAACGACCATGAGAGCCTGGTGTAAAGGGGCAGCAGCAGGCATGCCCAGCCAAAAGACCCTTACAGATGGTATACTCTACTCATACCCTACCTTTAAGATGGGAGTGAAGAGGTCCCAGGCAGCTTCTAGCTCATCATTTCGGATGAATAGCCTCTTGTCTCCGTTGATGACATCCAGAATGAGGCGCTCATAGGCATCTGGCAGGTGCTTGTTGTAGCGCGTCTTGTATGAAAGATCCAGCTTCTGCACATCTAGGTTCAGCCCTAGCCCTGGTACCTTGTTGTTGATCTTGAGGTAGATAGACTCGTTGGGCTGGATCCTGATAACCTGCAGCAAAGGAGACAATTGGTCAGCTGCTGCGTATGCATGTCTGTCCATGCTATGTGCAAACATGGTGGCTCATGCACACTCACAGAAATCATCACGTGCACACACAGATCATCAGATCATGAGTCTTTACCTTTTGTCTGATCTACCCGAGAAGACACCTTTGTCTCAACATTGCTGCTGCACGCTGGAAGTTATGCAGCAAATGTCTTGGCAGCATGCATGCAGATGCAAGTCATTCATTAACACCCTACAGTGTGGGGTGTGGAGCCACTTGTCACTCATCAGCCATCCAGGCTTGAAACACAGGTGTAACAGTCTACTGCAGTCAGGGTGCAAGGCAAGCTCACCAGCTCATTTGTTGTCTGGTCCATGTTGAGGCCCATTCTGTTCTTGTATAGGTTGCCAGGGACGTGCCGGAACTGTACTCTGATTTCTGCTCTCTTGGTGTGCAGGGCCTTGCCAGCCTTGAGCAAGAAGGGCACGCCATCCCATCGGGGGTTGTCAATGAAGCACGCCACAGCAGCAAATGTGGGACACAAACTGCATCGCATCATACGTACTTGTGTCAGGGAAAGACAGAAAGTGCAGCAGCAGCATTAGCAAGTGAATTGCATTGAAGCCACATCATACAAATATGTGTCAGGGAAGGACAGAAAGTACAGCAGCAGCATTAGCATGTGGGTTGCATTGCAGCCACAGCCTCTGACCTATCAGCAGCCAGAGTGGGCTGTCAAGCAGGATGACATCAAGACGCCCGCGGTATGAACAGCAGCGTGCACATGTAGCATCTGTTGGTGACAGCTGCCAACAAGGGTGGGATCAACAACCAAGGATGCACCAATGCTTCTGTAGGCTGCCCTGTAGTGTTGGCACTATGTGCTGCAGACCAGCCTACTGAATGTGATACAAGAAAAAGCTCACAAAGACTTTCTGTGGGGAGTCTCTTTTCTTTACCCTAGTAGGCAGAATGGATGCATAAGCTGCCAGGTTCTCTAAGCTCTTAAGGCTCTGCAATGCAGGCTTGCTGTATGCAATCACTGCTGACCATGACATGCACTGGAACATGGACAAGCAGTGCAAAAGCAGGGAGGACACCTGTGTCCAATCTGACATTGAGTAATCTGCAGCATGCCGTTGCATTTTGCACCAGCAGTGGAGATGAACTTGCTGAGCGCTGATAGAAGGATGCGTACACACTAAGCTATGCTTTAGACTGAAGCATACTGAGTGTAAATTAATATGCTCATTGCATGGTAATACGCGAGAAATTTGAAGGAACATACTGTGAGTGCCTATGCGTGAAGTGCTTACATATAGATCAGTTTGTGTAGTGTACAGTGCAAAACTGTAGATGCAGCAACTCAGCAACATAACACAATAATACCACAAAACAATTGTTGCCATAGTGTGACTTGTCACAAAGATCACTTCAGCTGGCTACAAAGTTGGATCTATTATTGGAAATAATATTGCCTGTGCCTAGCTTGCTCTTTGAGGTGCAAAAGTGAAGCACCTGATATACTAATGACAGCCATGCACCTGGGCATGTCCTTGGGTCGAATTTTATCGTGTGCTGCACCGCTTTCAGGTGCATGTACAAATTCTGGCATTGAAAAAGAAGTTCCTGCTTGGGAGGCATGCATGCAAGGGCAAGGGCAAGGGCAAGGGCAAAGGCAAGGGCAAGGGCAAGGGCAAGGGCAAGGGCAAGGGCAAAGGGCAAGGGCAAGGGCAAGGGCAAGGGCAAGAGGGTTACCTGCCCTCTGGGACAGTGGAGTCATCCAGGTAGCCCTGCTTGTTGCCGCGCCCCCTGTACTGCCCAATGACCACATCCTCCATGCTGATGGGGCTCATGTTGCGCAGCACCTTCACCTTCTCATTACGGATGTCCTCCGCGTCAAGGCTCACCTGCCAAGCGACACATGCCAGATCAGTCACAAGATCATATGTTCATTACATGTGTGATGCTTGTGATGGTGATATGGCTGTGCAATTGATGCTTGTGATGGTAATTTGGCTGTGCCATTGGTGCTTGGCTGTGGTGTGTCCTGATGATGTGTTGAAATGAGGTTGCTGCAACAGAAGCATGAAAAGGCTTGCATGTGCTGAAGCCCATGATCTGCTAAGTGTCTTCAATCTACAGCTGAATTGAGCCAAGAAAGCTTACTGATGACAAGACCATGCAAGCATGTGAGTGCCTCGGGTGACTGGTCTGAGCAAAACGGAGCTAAGAAGCTAGACAGTACAGTCAGTATGTTGACTTTTGCAATGCATCTGACATCTTGGGGGACGAACTGTGGGAGCATCTTTCCAATATTGGGGTCCAAGGCACAATGCTGGATGCACGGGAGAGCTACCATGCCAATGAGAAACTTACGGGGGGCTCCATTGCAAACAGGGACAGAATCTGTAGCAGGTGGTTTTGAATGACATCGCGGATGATGCCGTACTGGTCGAAGTAGCCGCCGCGTCCCTCTGTGCCAAAGTCCTCACTGAAGATGACTTGCACATTGCGGATGAAGCTGCGGTTCCACAAAGGCTCGAAGATCAGGTTGGCAAAGCGCAACACCTGCACACAGTTCATGAGTGTGAAGTGCCTGGCGCAGAATAGACTTTGAGCAAAGACTGTTAAGAATGGACTTTAAGCAGAGCCTGCTGCAGAATAAACTTTGTGCAGAGCCTGTCACAGAACAGACTTTAAGCAGAGAAAAAAGAGAGCAGTTAGGTGGAGACCAAAGGACTCCCTTTTGCTACAGGGAAATCACCATTGTCTGCCCAAAATTGCTTGACGCCTATGCCTGACAGAACAAACAGGCTCTAAATAGCATGTGAAAGGCCTGCACAATGCTGATGTAAAGATGATTATGCACATTAGCAGGCTGCTGCCAGAGCTGTTGCTAACGATTTGTCAACTGCCAGAGCTCTTGAAAGTGGTGTCCTCACCGTTAGGTTTTCAATCAGTTCCTTGCCCAGGTAGTGGTCAATGCGGAACATCTGGTCCTCAGTGAGATGCTGGTACAAGTCAGTGGACAGCTGCCTGAAGGACTCGCTGTCCTTGCCAAATGGCTTCTCAACAATGACTCGTGTGTACCCAGTCCTGTATACAACCACAGCTTTTCAACCACAGATCCTAAGAAAGTCTTCCTTGAGGTGGACGACTAAAGCTTTCCATTTATGCACTACACTTTGGCAAACTCAGTTTATCCAGTTTCATGGAAAGGTCAACAAATCAAACAAAGCTGTACATCCTCAAGCAAATCTATGTACCCTCAAGTGACCCTAAATATACACGCAAGCAACTCCGTATGAATTTAGGACACAACCTGCAGCTGCTGAAACCCATCAGTCACATGCAATGCTGATAGTCCTTTACATAACCCTATGCACAACAGTGAGAAAGCACACGTTGCATGAAGTGGCTGACAAACTGCACATTGTGTCAGGTCATGTGATTGTTGAGTGTCTGTGAAGGAAGGTTGAAAGCCTTACGGGCTGGAGGCAGCATCTGAGGCACATGCTGCTACTTGGGTGAAGATGCTGGGAGGAATGGACAGGTAGAACACCCTGTCTGCAGTCTTCCTCTTCTGTACAGCAGCACAGCAGGACGCATCAGAACAGCAAGCAATGCAGTTGCTGGATGTTTCCATGACACAAAGTGTCAGCTGCCACCAATCTCAACGCCAGGGTCTCAATGAATGCACCAGGGTCTCAATGAATGCATCATGCACAAATGCAAGCAGCTTCACATCTAGCATATGCTGCAAAAAGTTAGGATGCATGCAGTGTCGAAAGGAGTATGCATGGTTGTGTTGCAGGGCCCCATCTCATAGTGATTACTCATTTACCTTCTCAGGCTCTGTCATGGCCTCTGACAACGCTGCAAAGTCATCTCGGTTGTTGTACTGCCCAGGGTGGTAGTAACACCTCTCCAGAAATGACTCAAACTTGCCCTCACAGCTGCCTTTATCTGTCAGACGGCAACTCAGAGATTGACCAATGTACTCTCTGAATTCCTCATTGCTCATTTTGCTGCGAGCAAATCCCCATATTGTGAAATACTCTGGCAGGTGTCCCTCGACATACAGGGCAAAGAGTGCCGGGGAAATCTTCTTCTTGGCCAGATCCCCAGAGGCCCCAACAACAACCATGCTCAAAGCAGCTTTGTGCCAATCTTCCCCCTCGATATTGTATACCTGTCATGCAAGTGACAACACACCTCAGTAAGGAACATCACTTCTATGAGATGCCATCCATGTTGCATTGCTGAGCAACGAGAACTTTTAAATGGATGAGTCTTGCTTTTAGAGCTCTGTCTAATGTGCATGGGTCAGCATGACGTCACTGATGCTGAACCTACATCTGGGTTTTGCATGTTTGGAGACGGCGTGAGCTGTCCACCAGTTGTGTCTGGTGACTTTCCCACCTTCAATCCAGCACCATTCTGGGTAGGTGCTTCTACTCCAACTGCAAAGCAGCACTGCTTGTAAGGCAGTGAACATGTTGGGAGTAGCTGAACATGTTGGGAGTAGCTGCAATCGACGTCTAAACAGGACCCATGTAAGGTACAGTGAAGTGCCTTCACACCTTGCTTGGTTGGTACGCTCGCAGCTGCTACTCGCAAACTTGGTCTGTTAATCTGGGCTCTGTGCTGAACCCTTTGTCTGCAACGGAAGATTACCTCCGATGTTTCATCCAACTGCAATATGATCGCATGTCCAGATGGAAAAAGCTATACATACCTGGCGATTGCATGGCGAGCGTTGACCCCAACACTTGCCCAACAGGTGCGACTGAAAGCCTGCATTGACGACTTGCAGGGCACCGGGACACCCCGTCCCAGCAAAACGGTCATCTTATTTGTATACGAAGACCACAGAAAACCTTAGCGCGAATGGGAAGCCAGCGCGCCGCTGTGCTCAAGGTGCGCGCAAAGTGACCGTCAACTAACAACGTTGCTTCGGGCAAGCGGTGCAAGCTCAATTGCCGAACTTGCTTCACCTCATGCGATGTCGCACACCAACGACCCCGAGCTGTGTGGCAGCTCACGGAGCTGTATGAGATGCGAGAGACGCACGGGCAATGCCGCACGAGGAACAACGATCGCGACGCATGCGTGCTTCTTCTTACTGTTCTCGGGACCACCACGTGCCTCACATGCCTCAGGTTAAGGGACCAATTTGCGAAATCAAATCAGGACTTGGCATGCACGCACACAGGAGACTACATGGACACAGAGTGACTGCAGCTGCTGCGACATGACATGTACACCATACACACAGCACTGCACATCCAGGCGTGATCCCCAAGCTCCTGCTTACGCATCATTTTTCATGATACATCCATGTATCTCAGTGTCTTATTGGCGAATAATGACGGTTTCTCCCCTTATATATCGATTGCCAATTGGGGTTCAATGTAACACGGTGGATAATACGCACCCTGACACGCTAGTACGACCTTTTCACCTTCGCCCCGTTACATATGGTTTCGGATGTCGGGAACTTGTCGCTATTGGCTAGCGCGTTGGGCTCTGAAGCGAGTGGGCTTCAGGTCGCAAGTTCGAATCCTTGAATACGCTTCCGCGCGGGGAGGTGAATTTACTTCTTTCCCTTGAGGGTAGTGCCCCAGTTAGGGGGTCCCAGTCGCTACGCCTGACGTTAAAGGGCCCGAGTCACGGTGGCCTCGGATTTAACGGGGGGGGGATGTAACAGGGTGGATAATACGCACCCTGACACGCTAGTACGACCTTTTCACCTTCGCCCCGTTACATTCAATGAAAACACATTGCCCATAAGATGAGCATGAAAAGAGCAGCCTATGTCACTACACATGCATGCCAGTAGATATAGACATGATGTGGGTACCCTGATACATCAGAACCCCACATTCCAGGGTGCAATGTCATCGCTACATCCTTTGCTGCAGCCCAGTACACACATTGTGCCCGAACTGTGTATACATCCTGTGTGTGTTGGGGCACAGCACACACAGCATTCAGCATTGAAAGGACTGGGGCGCAAGTAATGAGCCAAGCCAAGGGATATGCCTATTGTTATTAAACAGTACACAGCATTAACGTATGTGAGAAAGTAAGTATGTTTTTCGTACAAATGTTGATCAACAGTCCAGCTACAACAATAAAGAAAAAATGGCTTGTTGCTCACAAAGCATGAAAGTATGATGCTCCATGACACTCTGAAATGTTATGAAAACCGTTGTTCCCTGCTAGGCAGAGTGATTCTTGAGTCACATTTTGAAATCTTGACTAAAGCATAAAGCATAAACATGACTAAGTTACATCTGCTAGTGCAGCAACATTTGTTGCTTTCTGCACTGACGTTTCAGACTTGTCAAGAAGAGATACGACTACCGGTGGAAGCCAGCTTTTGGCCTTGGTGTGAGCTTAGCTTGCTGAAAAGCATTCTCTAATAGCTTACGAGCTGTGGCTGGGTATGTCCAGGTATTATCCTGCTTACTCAGACCAATTTCAGAAGCCCCTCCAAACGCAGCTGAGTACCTGATACGGTGACTGCTCATCACCTCCTCAGACCAATCAGGGGCCCTGTTCCACAACTTGAACATTGAGTTCTCGCATGGCCTCATCCTACCACTGTCAGTGAATGTCAAGCGCCCCCAGGTTCCTTTCTTTTCATGCTGAACCAGCTCGGCCTTGCCCTGCTCAATCCACATGTCACGTGCCCAGTTGCCCACGTAGGCCAAAGTGTCCCGGTCCAGCTCAGCGTCTGGTAGCTTCATCTGCTGGCCAACATCCAGCACTGTGAGCCTGGTTAGCAGCAGGCTCACAGGTGGCATGGAGACCGGCATGCTGGCAACAGTTGGCCTGACTCCTTGGCTAGCATGGAGACTCTTTGGCTGACCAGGAGTGCCTGCTGGGCATGCATGGCGGCTGTCAGGACCCTGGCTTGCATGCTGAGAGCTTGTTGAGCTGGTGAGCTGAGTGCTTGAGCAGTCAAGGGCGCCTGGGACTTGCCTGGTGACTGGCTGACTTGGCGTCAAGGGAGCCTGTGTTGTGATGGAGTCAATCTGAGTAGTTGATGCAGGGCTGCTTGGCTGCTTCTCACCGGCAATGAGCTTAGCCAACCTGTGGCAATGTGGCCTGCCTGACACTCTGATCCACAAGATGATCCACTGCAGACAGGATCTTAACTGCAGCATTCTGCTCCCTCACTTTGAGGCTCTGTGCAATTTCAGGGGCTGCGCTTTGGCTGTACTCTGAGTAGAGCTGCTTGGCATCCTCGTGCACGCCTTTGAGAAACTGCATCTCCTGGTGAATAAGTTCATGCTGCTTGGTTTGTAGCTCCTGTCTGGCAGCTACTGCAGCCGCCTCAAGCTGAGTGACAGCCGTTTCAGCACAGCCTACAGTCTCAAAAGAAAACTAGTCTCAGATCAAAACAAGGCCAATTTTTGGATTTGGTGCAGGAAGAAGCAGTGGATGGTGTACGCTTCATTGCTATATTCAACAGGAAGCGCAGGCGCAACTGCATTTCTTGTCAAGCCAGGGCATGCAAGGAGCACGCACTCAGGGCAAATGCATGCATGAGATACATTGACATTGCACGTTTCGAAATTTATACATGTCAGACTGCATGGTGCTATGTAGTAGCATTATCAAGCTCATGTAGACTGCAGAATGTGTTACCAGAATTTCGTTGCCAGACAGAGTTGATAATGCACCTGAGCTTGCAAGCTGAGCGGGTATTGATCCAGAATCTCCACGTGCCTTTTTCAAGGGCTGGTCCAGGTTATCTGGCCCACTGTCTACCACCAAGACCCTCTTTGTGTCCTGACCCATCTGCCCAAGTCTGCAGACATGGGACCATCCTTCACAAGAGCCTTCAGGTCAATAACAACTGTGGCATTACATGTGCATTGTGTGACTGTAAATGAGGGCTCTCAATCAGGGCCTGCAGAAGAATGTGTCTCCTGTAGCGACCCATACATCCTCTGCATGCTAGCAAATGCAAATCTGGTAGTGAGCTTGCCTCCTATCATTTGGCTTCTGGGAGTCTTCCATGGGGGCTGCGACTTCCACCCTGCCAATGACGACCACAGCATTTCAGCACACACACACCAAACAAGCACAACCTTGGGCTGCTACTGACCACCGCTTGCGCAGGGTAAATCTTCCAGCAACGTCAGGCCAGCCATGACTTACTTTGACATTCCGGGCCTGCGAGTCAACTCTGCCTGAAAACTCGGACGAGAGGTAACCGGGCCCTATTGCAGGGTATACGCAAGGTGGCTACGCCTGCAGATCTGCCACTGTGACCGCAGATGTCGAATCGTCAACGCCGCAGCGAGTGGGCAAACTACTTCTGCATCATCAGCACCGAATAGAATTTTGGCAACGGCGTTGGCAGCAGCGCCCTCGTCCAAATGCAGAGCCGAAGGTGCACACCTCGGGTCAAAGCTTGGGCGATCCAGAAGCCTTCACGCTTGCACCTACACTCTCCTCGATGTAAGCAGGCGCCCGTGAGCCATCTGCGTACAAGCTAGTTCTGCAATGTTATCTTGTTCGCAATGACCGGCGAATCGATGCTGCCGATTTATCCAGTTATCCGCGTGCTGGGAAACTATGGCGAGAAGGTGCTGTGACGAGGAAGAGGTATACGTCCTGCTGTGCTGTGCTCTAGGCCTGGTTCTTGGACGAATTGCGAGTCTGTTCTCCCTGACTAGGTGGGCAGTGGCGAAGCTCTTAATTTGCTTGGCTCTGTGGCATGTGGAGGAACCTTATCGCCGCAATGCAGACTGTTGGGTCGAGCACAGCCAGATTTAGCATGCAGACACATCTACCGTCGCCACTGAACGTTACACGTGTTCAGCCTGTGCTGAAAGCCAATAGAGCGGCGAGTTCACGTCTGACGCAGCGTCATATCACAACAATGAGCTACCCACAGGCTTACCCCGAACCTGCCCCTGCAGCAAGATCAAACCGTGTATATACTAATTTTGCGGTAAGCCGACGGCTATCGGACCTTCGATGCACAAGCCTTATTTGCATGTGAGTGCATATGTACCTCGTTGGGGTGCCAGGTCGTCGGCCTGTACGGGTCTGCTATGTGACACCAAAAGGTGTTCTTTGACAGGTATACAAAGGTGGTGCAGCCATGAATTTCAAGGTTATCAAACCTAGCTGGGAGTACAGAGCAGACGGTGCTCTCGCCATGAAGGATGCAGGGGTTGCACTTCTTGAATTTGCTCCTGCTCAGCAAGGATCTGGCACAGCTCCTGGAGAGCGCCGATATGACTGGGAGAACAAAACGGTACAGACCATGCAGCTTTGTTCACAGCAATCCAATCTGCCATATCACTGCCATCTTTTTCATAAATGCTAGGATGCTTTTGCTGCTTGCAGAACATTGCCTTGAGTCCTGCAGAGCTTGGTGACCTAATAGACATTGTTGGTGGTGGGGGAGCAGGCAAGAACATATACCATGACCCAAACAAGGGGCGAGCTGGGTGAGAGTTTGTGCATATGTCAGACACAAATGTGTTTCACGTGCATTGTGAGTGGAGTCAAGAAATCTATGTTTGCAAGCAAGATGCTTTTGTGCCCATATTGCATTCATCAAGCAGTTAACATCAACCTCACTGTACACAATGGAATGTGCAGATGTCTGCCATAACATGTGATCAAGGTGGGCAATATCATGAATTTTTGCAGGGAAGGCACAGAAGGCAAGTCTCTCAGTATGAACCCTGGCACTCGGGGTGTCAAGGAGGTTTATTTGAACCTGATGCACAAGGTCAGAGGACAGCCTGACAAGAAGGTGTCTGTCAGCTTGTCCGCAGGTGAAATGGTAGTGTTGAGAAGATTGAGCGAGGTAGATTTATTGCCCCCCCTTTTCAGTTGGAAAAGAGTGATGCATGGTCATGGTACAGGGCTTGCCAAAAGCTTTCAGAGTTTCATTTGTTGTGCTGTTGCATGACATAACCTGTGTGTCTACTAAAGTGCAATCTGCTATGACTCGAACTGTGCCGCTTCTGTCCCTTCTTCAGTGCATGCTGGACATGACAACCATACCTGTACTGCTGCAATGTGACAATCACCCTGCTACTCAAATGCAACAACGCATCTTCTGTTGCTGCAGTATGTGATTCCTTACCTCTTAGGGTTTGATGAGATCTTCCAGTATGATGGTGGTGCTGATGCTGGTCCATCAGATGGCCTAGGTGCTGACTGGGCGAGGCCAGTCAGCGATGATGCAGCGCCTGTGGCAATGCCTACATCAGCACCTTTCTGATGACATTTTGTTGGTCTTGTTCTGCATGTTTGTGTATCTATGTTGGTGAGTGCCTGCAAATGTCAAGCAGAGATCACATCTTCAGTTCAATCACACAGCCTATGCACTGAATATTTTGTGTATTGCTAAGTGTACTGCCAAGTGTACAGCTGAGTGTAATGCTAAGTGTACAGGTCCTTCATCATCTACCATCTTGCAAGATGGCACAATTGTACATGCAACAAGGACTACTGATGACTATGTGTCGGGAGACCAGCCTGCCACTTGGCTCAAGTGGCGTGCAATGTGAATGCATGCCTGTATGACATCTGATGTAAATGTACCAGGTACAGCATTTCTAAATTGTGATCAGAGTGTGTGATGTATTGCTTTTAGTAATAGCACTGCTTTTGCCCAGGCTAAGGACTAGCTAAATGAGTTGGGGCTTGCAAGCATGCTACAGTCCCCTGACACTATGTCCCCAAAGGATGGCTGCTGGAGACTTGGACCACAAGATTATTCCCACTGCAGCAGGACCCGCCTTGAACTAATTCAATTGAGTTGTCTCGGAGCGGAGCGGACTATCCAGCTCTATCCAAATCATTGACGTGGGGGCCGCCACAGGGACTACTACGGCCCGTGGCAGGTCGGCAGTCACCTGCTGTGGGAAAGTGCATTGCTCTGCAAATTGGTGTATCCTTGGGAAAGTCTATTCAAATTTGTATCCAACCTATCAAGGAAAGGCAAACTGCATACTAGTGAGTTTGCCTTTCCTTGATAGATTGGATACCACTAAGGAAACTGCATACTACCGTAGTCATTTTAATGTTGGTCGATCAAATAAATAATCCAAAAAACGGCGACCCCTTTTCAAAATCGTAAATTTAATTATTTATGCTCTCGTCCCACATTTAAAAATAATAAATAATGGAACAAAAATGCCGCTTTGAACGCAGAAGTCATGCTGCTGTTATCGCGCGCGCTCAAGGCTATTGCGGCGGTTCAGGCGACCCGATTGACCCGAACACTCGAAAGCAGACCAGTTTGCTGCACTTCGGCCTCCAAGACGCTGTACAGACACATGTGAACCCGAGGCTTCTGCCTGTTTTTGGTCCAATCAAGCTGCGGTTGTATGGTCCTCAGCGCTTTAAGAAAGTAAAGCTTGGCAGGCCAACAGAGTTGGCACTTGCAATGCAGCCGATAGTGATTTTTTGCAACCTGGAACAGCAGCCGACCTGTATTTAACACAATAAAAAGTGCTGTTTGCAGTGCCGACCCCCATTAAAAATATTCGATTAAGTTTTTAATCCTTAAACTGCGCAAAAGGTCTTTTGCAATATTCCGGAGGGTCGCGACCCTATATAAAATCCGACCAACATTAAAATGACTACGGGTAGTGAGTTTGCCATGTTTCTTGAGCTTAAGTACATTCAACCAAGCAGCTGGCACACGTAATGCACCACACCGTGAACATGGCGATCACAGCCAGAAGAGTCACATAAAGGTGCAAGTCATGTTGCTGGCTGCAACTCTGCCCAGGACAAAAGCTGATGTCACAAAGGCGCTCTGTTGGGACTTTACTATCATAGGCTACATCAGGGTGTCCCTACAGCTACTCGAGTCCAACAGACCTTGCTTTAATTGAAGCTTCAATTGGAGATAACAACAATCTTATTCACCCATTGTGAGCCCTGAATTGCTTGCTTGGCAACAAATTCACCCACATCCCTGCGGCTGATGGTGTATCCTCTGCATATGCCTTCTTGTGCATTACAACGGGAGGAAGAAACACCAGGTGCAGTGGCCCAGCCTCTGGCCTTGCCATCAGTCAGCATCGCAGGGCGGATGATAGTCTTCTCGTTGATGCTTGTGTTCTGCTCCAACAGTTGTTCAGCCTTGAGTTTGTCTTCATGGGGTACATGCAGCATGTACCGATATAGAGGCTTCTAAAGACAAGGTACGTCAGTCATGCCTTGAGTCAGTCCTGTTGTGGAAATGAGATGAAGCGAGGTGCTGGTTGAGGCAAGGATGACAAGGCAGTGGCCATCACATCTTGGCAGACTGTTGGGTCTTCAAAGGTGAAGCCCAACCCCTTCATCTTAGGGAGCACACCTGCAGCGGCAGTGGTCAATACTGGTAACAGAGCTGGGTGCCTGAGCAACAGCAAGCACTGGTCATTGCTGAAGGAGCATACGAGTACAAGCAGTGGCAACCAACAGTAAGTGATGTACAGGTGCGCAAGTCAAAACAGAATTATCAGTGCAGACCCTGACCTACTGTAGAGACCACGATTGAGGCACCCTGCAAGCATTCTGTGACTGCCCTTGGATCTTTTGCGTTGCCTTGCACCAGGTCCAGCCTGGACTTCAGGGAAGACCCAGACGCATCAATTGTACACCACTCGGGATCTGTCCTTTCTTGTACTTTAGAGGGTGACCGGACCAGAGCTCTGACCCGGAAGCTGGCATCAGCTAAGCAACAAGATCACGCACTGACACCATGAGAGTAGGGTCAGTAGTTGTTGAGCAAGTATTGGAGCTTCCCACCTTGGACTGCCGTCCGGTAGGTCTGGAGCCGTGACTAAGTGATAAGCCGACCATTTGCCGCAGCCACCTGTGACGCCGAGGATGGTTACAACAGTGGTCATTGTGGTGCCTGTTGCCTGTGTCCGGTGCCTGTTGCGCCTGAGTTCATTGTACATGTACAGTGCACATCTCCGTGTAGCGCAACGACCTTAACACAGGCATCTATATAGCACTCTAGCAAATTCAGAGAAGGCCCAGCAATATCGAAAATTTAGGAAGGGATCATTGCGATCAAATATCCGATTCCTTTCGTGATCTCGTGATTGTATTATCATAAAGCTGCTTCATCACTCACCCTGCAGTAATCGTAACATGCCTCCGAAACCAACGCAGCCAGTGACAAGTTGTTGGTTCTTGAGACCGTTCCGAATGACACAAGATTGACACGTCTCGACGACGCTGAATAGAATGACAGACCCAAATGGCATAGGTCTGGAGCATCTTGCAATCCGGCAGCTGTCTCGTAAATCAGATATGACAACAAGCCAGTCTGTACAAGACGTCAGGGACGTGGCCCCTCCTGTGCCGTCAGCCAAAAGAGGGTCTGCGACTAATCTGCTGTCCGGGGCAGGAACCACAACAGCAGTGCAGGAGCATGAGAATGAAACAGCAGAGATCGTCATCGTGTGCGAACCTCAGGGCACATCACTGATGATGGGCGGACTTCACCCACGAGCATCGTTGTATGAAAGGCCGGTCAACCTGGATGCTGCAAAGTCTGCACACGCTGAATTTCGGCAAGTCATGCGAGATGCTGGTGTCAAGGTGATCGGCGAAGTATCTTGCAATGTATTGCAGTGTTGCAGCAGTTACTAGCTTAGCGTTGATGCCTTCAATCAGTGGACATTCTCAGGCTTTGTGCTATTTTGCAGGTGTTAACAGTCCGTGAGATTCTGTCATATGGCGTGGTCAACCACATGGGTGCACGAGTTGAACTGGAAGAAATGGCCATGACAGCTCTCACATACAGCATGGATGAAGGAGTCGAAATTACCGAACTTCGTGAAGAGGATCGTCCATACTTGTCAGATGACTACAAGAGGGAGGTGCTACAGCACATGAGCATCATGCAGCTGATTGATACCATCATGATTAACCCCACTGTGCACATAAGTCCAAGCTACCGTGACACTGGGCTGTCAGCATCTTACACCTTTCAGCCACTGTCCAACCTTGTTTACACCAGAGACCAGCAGATCACAACCTGCAAAGGAATTGTGATGGGCAAGCTGCGCTCTTCACAAAGACAACTTGAGGTGGAAGTGATGAAGTTTTGCTTCAGAAAGCTCGGTATGCCCTGATCAGACATGTCAGTGCACAACCAAGCCACAAGTAATCACTTATCTGCATGCACAGCATGATGTGTTTGTCACTGCATGGTCAGTCAATGAGCTATGCCAGGCAAAGTAACCAAACAGCTTAAAATCATGGTACATGATGATGCACAAGTTCTGCATACACACATGATGCCAAGTATAGGGTTTTCATGCGTCAGCGCGTGGGACTGTCGCATTCTCAGCATCCAGCTTCCATTTACTTGGAGCAAACGGGTTTGTCACATGTCTGCGCAGCCTTCCGCCAATCACGTACATGGCAATGAACTTCAGAAGGTGGCACTTGTAGGAAGACAACAGAATGATGATGTTACATCGATGCATGACTGAGTCTGGCCTGATGGTTCAGGCTTGCCTGTGGTGGGTGAGATTGAGGAGCCTGGCTTTCTGGAGGGGGGCGACTATTTTGCAGCAGGGGAGGACCTAGCCCTGGTTGGGGTGGGCCTGCGCTCCAACCAAGAGGCATGTGACCAGCTCATGCAGCGCAACTGGCTGGGCACTGACCGCCTAGCTGTTGTCAGGGATGACTTTGAGCAACACCAGGTGAGCACAGCAGCTCAAAGAAATTACTCATGGGTTGAAACCAATGAAAGTGCATCTAGCATCCGACTGGTATGACCACAAGACCTTTTGTCAAGCAAAAGCTTGGCATGCTGCCTCGCGTGTCCTCGTGTATTTGTTAGTGACATTGGCATCAGGCATGCAAGGCAATGCATCTTACCAGAATTTCACACAATTTAGGCAGGTGCCTGAATGCAATTGCTTCCAGATTGCCGTGGGATTTGGACGTGAGATGTGTCTGCATCTTGTTGCAGGATAGAATGCATCTGGACTGTGTTTTCAGCATTTTGGGAGACAAGTGCTGCATTATGCTCGAAGAGATGCTCGGGGCAGAAAGCAAAACTCGAAGGCTGGTTGATGAGTACAGCCGCCATCCTTCAACAGGTGGCCCCACATCACAGCTGCCACGCATTGCCCAAACTGCATCAGTCCTGTATGCTCCCTCAAGGCTGCGTCAGCCAAGCAGTACACTGCTGCTCGATGTCACGCATTTATGTCTATTCATGCAAACGTGCATAATTTGTTGACATCTTGAAACATACTGTGTTCAAGTATTTCATTGCTTGCTTCTGCAAGGCTGTTGTCACATGCCGAGGCTTGTGCCCTGAGTGGTTGCTTTGAGTGCAGGCAAGTATGAGCTGACTCGAGAGAAGGTTGAGTTCAGCCAGTACATGCGAGAGGAAGGCTACCACATCATTCCAATCAAGCCTGAGCACCAGCTGGTCAGTCCCAATCTTGAGCATGCAGAGTTTGCCCATCATCATTGCATGGTTGTTTGCAACATGTTGTCTTTTGCTCCTCAGACAGCTGTGTGTGTACACCTGCCACGACCTGTATGTTCGTCATGGATGTGCAATTTGAGGTGACAGATACTGAAGTCGGGTGTGCACTGCACTGCAGTTGTATGGGTGTAACGTGCTCAACCTGGGAAACAGCCGCATCATCTCTGTCAATGCTGACACTGGCCGCCAGATTGTCAAGGACCCTCACTTCCATGGTGATGTCCAAGTCATTGACTACTCACCAATTACTTCCATGTATGGAGCAGTGCATTGCAGCAGCCAGGTGGTCAGAAGATTGCCAAGCAGCTTCAAAGACAAGATGGTGCAGGATGCACTTAGAAAGAGTAGGCAACCTGAGTAGAGTTGTGTCATGTAGCTAGAAAATGAGTGGATTGTGTGTGCTAAGATTTTGTTTTTTTTGCTGTTACATGCGGCTGCTGCTGGTGGTTTTCCAATGCTGGTAAATTGTTCTTGCATGGTAGTCAGCTCTTCCTCTATGCACATAAGTCTGTTTGCCGTTCTAAATAAAGCCCTGGTGCATGATAGTGTGTTTGAGTGCAGTATCATCATACTTCGGTATATGCAAAGTAAAATTGCTGCAGACAGTAATGAACATACCGGTATACTAAATAGCACACCTGCGTGCAATGGGCAACATTGCCATACTGTGACCGTGTCAGCACAGCCATGACTGTGCTTTCAAATGAGACTATTCAACGCTGTCACATAGCGCTGGAGTTTGTCAAATACAGGTTTTCGCAATGTGTTGACATGGTCCTTCAGCTTATCCTGAGCTGTGCCTGTCCCCTCAGCAGTGACACTCCATTCGTACTCGTCAGGATCATTGGCTGACGCAAATTCTCCTATGATGATCTCACCAGTCACCTGCACATGGCAATGACGGACTGATATACTACCATATGTGAGACAGACAAGCTGTGATGAAATGATTACTGCTGCTGTTGTAGACCTGCTGCAAGTGCTGTTTATTGCTATCACACCCAGGGGCAGACATGTGCAGCTACAGCGAGGGATCACCCTTGCCTCAGACTTTAGTTCAACATGTGTCAGACATCATTTATGCAAAATGTAAAAGGTATTCCACCTGAGTGAGCATGCATGGTGCAAGGTGGTAGCTCATTGGTGATGTGCAGACAGTCTGCAAATCAGTGTATCCTTGGGAAAGTGTATCTGAGATCCAATCTATCAAGGAAACATTTCATACCTGCTTTTTATCGTCTTCAACCCACAATCCTTGCCAAGTCAGAGTGACGGTCAAATCGTACATTGCAAACCGCTTCTTGCCCTTCCTCGTGGTCAGCAACGCCTGCAAGCCCCACATGGTGATGCATTCATCAGACAAACCACATCTGCTGTGCAGATGCCACAGCTCATGCTGCTTTGAATGCAATGCAAGCACTCTGCAAGTAAAAGGACATGCAGCAAGACCAGAGGCATGATAGTCCTTCATGCACAGCACTTCAGCATGTGGACGTGGTGGTTCAGCAAGAAACCGCACTGTATTACAGTATGTATACTGCGTATGGTATGCTGTGCCATGCATGACCAGCACAAATGCAGGGCCAAGCCTCACCTCCCCTTTCAGGTCTTTCAGTGCTGTCACTTTGGCATTCCCTTGCACTGCGCTCATATCTACCAATAATCCAACCAGGAGCTCTTCAAGCTTCTGCTTGCTCCACCCCAGCTGATTCTTCTCCTCCCAGTGCCAGCCTGCAGGATGACCAATAAGGAGTTCATGCAAAGGTCTGCTCTGTGGCGGCCGGCCCGTCAACGAGCAAGGGATGGAAATCACACCATTGACATTGCTGCCGTCCTGACGGTCTTGAACTATCCACTTTGGGTCTTTGTCCTCCCATTTAGCCATCTTAACACGAATACAACTTAGGTCCCAGGGCAGGTTGTCTCAGCAAGGCCAAGACCACCTGCCACCTCGTGCTTGACTCGGTTTAGGCTTTGCAGCGTATTGGACTTGTAAGCTAGCCGTCAGGCGGAGACCAGATCGACGACCGTGAACTGCAGATGTCACTCAAGTCAGAGTTAAGGATGCCGGCGTTTGGGGCAGCAGTTAGTCACAAAGCGACACTTGTACGAGCAACTGAACGTTGTTTGTCAATGTCAATATTGTGCAATGATCACTGCGCATGTGAAGGAGCTCGCCAAGCGCGCCTTGCTGAGCTGCATCGAGTGAGTACTGAGAAACCAAAAGCATGAGTCTCGGAGCACATCATGCAAACGGTTCTCTCCGACACTCGCTGGTCGTGCAGCGCTGCCCGAGGCGGTGTGCGCTACCTCTCTCTTTCTCCTGCATTGCCGTAGTTTCAGCAGCAGAGCGTGACTGGTTTCGTCCTCTGCACGAGGACGCCATCGTTGCATGACCACAGAGGCCCAAGACTTCGAGTCTCGTGGCCGGCTCAACCCCGTTGGCCACCTTAAACGTTTCAGTAGGTTCGCAGCGGGTGCGGCTGGCCGCCTGGGAGGCTTCCTGAAAGCCCCAGCTACACGTAAAAAAAGCGGTCCTCAGCCTGTTGCGTCTGTCAGTTCTGGCCGACTCCTTACTGGACAATACGAAGCTGAGCCTGAGCAAGGGTGCGATACTTCACATGCTATTGATGGTGTCGTTTGACCTGTAGCATGCGACGTGGCCCCCAATCCAACTTGTCAGTTCCGAGCAGCGATTGAGTCCATACATGCAACAGCCGTTGCTGACCAATCTCTAAACTTTATGTACAGGCTTGACACAAGTCAGTGGGGCTTAGTCCGTTCTCGCAGCGTCACTCGTGCAGCTGAAGCAGGGACGTTCCCATGCCAGCTGTGCATCAGCACTGCTAGCTCCTCAAAGGCTTGTCAGGACCTTGTGACTACTGGCAGTCGCTTGTTTGGCCTTGGAGGCTTTGGTTCAGCTTTGAAAGTACGCATTTATGACTTTGCGGTCTATGTCCACCCAGAACAGGTGAAGAAAACCTCCTTCCAGTGCAATTTCCTTCCAATGCAATGTGACAGCGCAGGCAATCCTTGAGAGCAACTCGCTATGTTTTGAGGGCGTGTCACAGAGCCGTGTACCTAGCCGTTTCTTATGTCATCACTGCACAGCATGGCCTCAGTTTTGCAGTGAGTGCTCTTTGATATGAATGAACTTACAATGGTCTACGGCACTGCCTTACCATGTATCTGGTTTTGCAGGCAAAATTGTCATCCTTAGCTAAGAAGAGCCCACGCGCCACCATGCCATTGCAGCAGGCCCAATTCTGCAAAAGCTTGCGCAGCAGTGATGACATTGACATGTCCTTGATGGTGCGTGCTGCCAGAAACTTGCCCATCAAACTGCTTGCCAAGGAGTATGAGCGAATCCTCCGCCGCCGCATTTAAACCCTCCAAAGAGTGGGTGGGTCGCAAACAGACAAAGCTCTGGCGGAGATGATCAGATCATTTGACGAAAGTTCTTTGCCTGAAAGCATCAAGCAGGGGGGGTCTGTCAAGAAAGGCACACTGTTGACATTCACAAAGCAAGGTTCAGGCAAGATGACTGCAAGAGCCAATGGGGTTCAACTCATGACTGTGGAGAGTCCAAAGCTGTGTCAAGCTGTATTTGACTTGTATCTTGGGGATCAGCCGGTCAGTAAGGAGTCCCGGCAGGCAGCTGGGGATGCTGTCATGGGCATGATGGGCGCCATTCCCTATCACTCCCCTGCCGAGAAGGGGCTCTGCACTGTGAAAACCAACAGCTGTCAGATATTGACTTGAAGCTTGGCAAACCCTAAGGGGAGAAGGTTCTAATCGCACTTTGGTCACCCTTCAAGTGTGATTCCCAAACAGGCTGATCCTTAATTGCAAATCAGACAAATGCATGAAAGGATGCTGTTGTAATTAACGCAGCTGTACCGTGTACACTAGAGTTTGTTTGTCTCAAGTAACTCCATAGCGTGTTTGCTACGTGTCAGATACGTTGAGTATATCCTTAATGGACACCTGTTCATGATCTGGTATCTTACATGGCATCATGACACTGTACCATTAGCAGCGTGTGATGAGACAACTGAGCAGCACATTGATGGGTACTCCCAGTAAACAACATATGCATTGTTTATTACATTTTGTTGGTGCTGTCACATTGAGTTGTCAACTGACACTGATTCATATGAAGCAGGCAGTATCACTCGTTTGTTTCAATTCACTTGGATCAGCACTGATGACATCTTCAATGAGCAGAGTCCTTATCTGTGCTCGATGTCAAGCAACCTGTTAAGCTGCGATATGCAATGCAGCACTTTTGACAGAACATTTCCGTTTTTGGACCAGGCTGCAAAAGATGCTGGTCACCATCAGGAAATATATTGCAGCATTGCTGCAGGTTGATCTGATGTCATGACTTGATTTTGGGTCAGAAGCTACCTGCATGTGTGTTCCAAGTGTTCACTTAGAGGTTTCTCATTGCGCCAGAGTATAGCCAGCAAGTCTGCCAAAGCACCAAACAAAATGCACTGATTCCCACATGAGCCTGACATGGTGAAGCTTTCTGTTGACTGTGGACTTGCCAGGGCCTGTGCCCTACAGGATGTAGTACTAGCATGCAAGCAGACCACAATTTGCGTTGAGTGACTGTCATAATGGCGCAGCTACAGGTCCAGAGACGTTTCATTTGGCAAGAGTCAACACAGGGACAGTTGACATGCATGTCATGTCGCATGAAAAGCAGCATACTATAGTACCTATTCTGTATACTAGCTAGTCTGTCCAAGGCTGCTGAATGTTCTCAACACTATACTACTTAGTTGTAACAAAAACGACCCATGCCAGCAATTTTGCCTGACAGGTCTGCATTCGAATGTCCTGAGAGATGGCTAGAGCACAGCAGTGTGTGTCAAATGTCTAATGTACAACCATCAGGATCACAACCCTTGCATGCCTGAAGGCATGATTGCAACTGGTTGCTCCAAATATACTCTAAGCAAAACCAAAGCTATGCAGTAGAACCTAAACTGCCAACTAAGCAAAAGCAAATGCAGACCTTAAAATGGTGTCTAGAGCACCCAAAAAATGGTGTCTATGCCACCCTCAACATGGTTCAACATGGCATTGTTCAACGCACTGCGTGTGGTGTCCCTGATACCAACATAACGTCTAGAAAAGTACAATGCACCAGCAGCATAGCAGCAGAGCTGTTGCCACTGCCAGTTGCCAATAGCTAAAGGCACGAAAGGCAGACTTGTACCCGCTCAAGGGTGGCTTGAAAGAGAAAAAAGAAAAGTTTACGCTTTTCAGCAACCATAACGGGAGCCTCCAAAGGCAGCAGCCCAGAACGATAGGGGGGGGTGTTTCAAAAAAAAGGGAAGCAATTGTACATTTGGAGAGAAGGACCTGCTAATGTGCAGGCCTTCAACTGTCATCCCATGAAAGAAGCCTCAACATCAATCCTGACACCACCTGGCCAGTCATCTTTGCTCTGGCTCTGGCAAGGTGACTTTTCCAGCCAGCAATGACACATCAGTGGCCTAACATAGCACCAATGCAGATTGGCTTGATGGAACCCTGATACCAAGCTTCCTCTTCATGGCCTGCTCAAAAGACATGTCATACAATCCTCGTGTGCCATCAAATCAAGAAGTGGATTTGTCCCATACAGACAAGAAGATCTGTCCTATACAGACGAGAAGATCTGTCCCATACTCCTGTAGTGACCTCATCTGCTGCTGCAGTCAGACCTGACCATCAGCAAGCTTCTGCTTGGCAGACAGTGTGGTAAGGCCCTTCTTTGCAGCGATTGCCTCCTGGGCCTGTGTCAGATGTGCAGCTCTGGCCTCACGCCTCTGCTGTGCATCCTTCACCGGGTCATACTGCTTGTGGATGCCCAGCACGTTGCGCTCCCATCGCGATAAGTGACGCCAGTGCACAGCAGGGCCATGGTAGTCCTTTGGTGCCCCATTCCTGATGTAAAACCAGCGACGCTCCTGCATCACAAACCAATGTACATCACATACCTGACATTGTACTCAGTGTAGACTCTGGTAACTGTAACATTTTAGCAGCATCAAGTTGCAACAAGCTCATTGCATGCCAGCAGAGACAGTGGACATCTGCGGACACTTATTGTGTGTGAAAGCAGCCACAGACAGCGGGAGGCTTCAGACACACGTGAGGCACAACTGACCTGTTCTGCAAGGTCAAGGCCTGTATTGTCTGCCACAAAGGTCCAGCAAAGCACAGCACCAGCCAGTGCAAATGGCCATGTCAACCAGAACTTGTTTCTGTTCCTGCAGGCAGATCATTAGGCCATTCAGCATTACACTGTGCACCTAACAGGCTGAAAACGCCTGCAACAATGCCCAGCAAGTCTCATGGGTAAGCTTGCTGTGCCATGCCATGCTAGGCTTTGCCCTTATGCCTGCTGATGTACTGTGGATTGAGGAAGCAACATACAGCAGAATGCAAAATGGTGCCCCAAATTTGACCAAAGGCCACCAGCAAAGCTGTAGCCAGATGCTGCAATGTACATGCTGTGGCCTACTGATGAAAAGGACGGGAGTATACACTGCACATGGAATTAGGCTCATTGTGTAGCTTTGTGTTGTGTAGTAGAGCTAGACAGGTGCCTTTGCCCTAGGTAATTCAGCCAGACAGGTGCCTTTACCCTAGGTAATTCAGCCAGACAGGTGGCCCTTACCCTAGGTAATTTAGCCAGACGACCACAGCGATGGAGCCAACCTTGCCAGTGGCAGCAGAGATGCCGTGCGCTGTGCCACGCACCTGGGCTGGGTACATCTGCAACAAACACACGTTAACCTTTACAAATGCAAACTCACCAGGTGAGTGTCATTGGCAGATTGCAGACTGTTTAGGGATCTCATCACCAAACCAATCATCACCAAGCCAGCTTAGGGATTGCATGATGGAGCATTCTCAGACATCAGGCCAGCAGCATTGAACAGGTTGACAGGATGTTCAAGGACAACAGTGTGTTTCACAGAAGGACACCAAACAGACATACTGGACGAGGAAGAGAACAACTTGGTACAGCACAAAGACCAATGGCATAGAGAAGAAGAGCAGCACCTCAGCAGAGAGCAGGAAGCTGGTGGTGTGAGAGCCGAACAGGCCAAAGAAGCTGCTTATGTAATACAGGAACTGGAACACATGGATGTTCTTGCGATGGTGTACATCAATCAGGCGATCATAGGCACCAGCCACAGCAGCAAAGATGAAAGCCACCTGATGCAACAGGCACAGGCACACTTAGGTCAATACAATTTTGTCAGGATGGTCAGCAGCAACAACACCACAAAGGGTACCACCATTGTTGCTGCTGCGCAGCAGTCACAGTGACTACTAAAACTTGTCCAGCCACTATTGGATCTTGCTGTTTGAACAGGGTACTGTAAAGTACAAAATACAAATTTGCAGCAGTGTTACCATGAAAGCCTAGGAGGCACTTTGCATATTGATGCAGACAGTTTGTGACCATGCCTGCAAGTTAGTCCTGTGACTGCAACAAAAACAAGGGGATGCTTCACAGCAAGATGTAGCAAGTGTCTTGAGCAATGCTGCTGCAAAAGGAGACGTGGCTATACAGATCCTGGAGTTTTTGCTGCATGCAGGCGCAACATGCATAACTTGAGAAGCCGCTTGCTTGCTGCAAGCTCAAAAGTTGTCCTGTCAAGACTGCTTTGCAGTCTGCAAGTTCAGTTGCAGACACACAAGATGCCGAATACGACAGGCTGACTGCAACTGTCTGAATCAAGAAAAGCAGCAGCAGCAGCTGGTTCAACAGTCACAATGCAGGCGCAGGCAGCATGCAAATACACCAGACAGCATTGTTGCAAGAGCATACCATGCAGAAGGAGAAGACAGTGAGGCGGCGACGGCCAATCCAGCGGTAGTCCACTGTGCACGCAGCGGCATAGTATCCCACCAACTGCATTCATGCCAAAGTCGTCTTAGCATCTCTCTTTTGCACAGATGTAGAACAAAACTTGTTGCATATCGTATCCCAATGTCTCACAGTGTACTCGAAACCCGCGTTGCCTTTGCATTTGTGTGGCATGTACAAAAACTCGGCAAGGTGGCATTGTGCAAAAGACACTACAGCACTCAAGGTCCCCGGGCTATCACTCAGCCGAGTACTAGTTGAGCCCAACCCAGTTTGACTTCCCTGATCGGAAGAGAAGGGGTACTTTCTGGATGGTGTGGCCGTAGCATGCAAACCAGTTTAATTCACTAAGTTATAATAGCTTTTTCAAGGTGTCACAGCCCTCAGGAATTGTTCAACTATCCTCAAGATGCTAGTTTCAAAAGCCCACACTGGTATACCAAGCAAGCAAGATTTAGCAGACTGCTTAGCGGGTAGACTGAGCAGAGCAAACATGCCACCAAAGTCATTGCAATGAGGTTAACTGTTATCATAGCTCTGAAAGGGTTGTCAGTGACATCTGCTTCGTTTAGTGACAACCACCTTGCTGGCAATGGCAGTGTCATGCAATGGCAGGGTAGTATGGCCCTTTGACAGAACAGCAGGACATCACCTGCACTCCAGCATTGATGTAGCTGTACAGCCAGTTGACCTGCACACTGGCTTTGCTGCCAACCAGAATACCAACAAAGGTACTGCGGAAGACGCCATTGCCATAGAAGTACCAGTCGTTGCAGAACCAGATGCCGCCAGTTCCCAGCAGACGATGCCAGAACACGCTGAGCAACAGCCGGAAAGATTTCCAATCATAGCCTACACAACAGAAAAGAAATGGGATGACTGCCTACGTGTGCTTTGGTAGCAGGACCTTTCAAGCACAACGTAGCAAGGAGCAGTGCATCGTGAGGTTTGCACAGGGTGTGACAGCATGTAGTAGGTGCAGGAGTGTTCATGCAGCCCTGGGGGCCAGACGCTATGGCATCGGCACCATTGCAGTCACAGATGAATAAAAGTCAGCAGAGTTGACACCCAAGTGCACCACGGTTCAATATAAACCTGTTCCTCAAGGACACCATGCTTGACATCATTAATGTACTGCCACCAGCAAAGTATTTGTGTGTCTGCCATCTCAAAGCGGCAAGCCATATCAACATGCTGAAGCAGCACTACCGTTAAATGGATTCTAGCGATTACCTTCCACATTGTCACGCTTCTTGACAGCAGCCAGCACTTTGAGCTCCTTCATGACATAGATACGGTAGTAGATGAGGTACAGCACCACAGGGATGAGGATCCCAAAACTGACACGCCAGGTGGCGCCTGCTGAGCCTTTACCATACGGTCCATGACCATGGCTGCACACACACACACAGACATAATTTGGTGTCAGCAGGCATATGCCCCCTGGTCGTGAGCAGTGTGGTCTGGCACCTTGATTTGCCCCACTAGACAGTCATGCCATGTTACCATGTACATCAGGCACTTGCTGTGTAACATTCACATAGAAGTAGAGGCAGCAAAATGCTGAGATGGTTTTGTCTACAGGTTTGTACTACAGCATGCAATAGCCACTATCACAAAAGTCACAGATATGCTGTACCTGTGTCAGTTAGCAGATCATAGTGTGATGCTTGATCTACATGCTGAGGATTCACGCAGGAGTCTGTTATTGACATCTCAAAAGAGCTAGATTGATCATGATTGTTACTGGACAAATAATGAGATAATCCGTTGCGTGTGTGCCAATCCCATGTAAGCTGTCTCCAGAACGATGTGTGCACAGACAGCAACAGGCAACAAGTGCCAGGTAGAAGTGAGCTTACTGGTTGAAGATGTTGAGCAGTAGTAACAGCACGCTCAAGTTGATGAACTGACCCCATCCCTGCAAAAGCAGAGCAGCTCAGTCAGTCTGGCTCATGAAATGCATCACTTGACTGAGGCAAATGACAGGAAGCATCAGTGCCAAAATGCTGAAGGGCTGACAGCAGCATGGAGCTGCTGGGTGTAACATCACTCTGCTGTTGTTGGTCTGCTGAGAATACTTGCAGGCCTTGAACCCTGATAGCATTTTGAGCAGTCAAGAGCAGTGCTGCCAATGCAGAAACTAATCCATACAGAGGGAGGAAAGCCGCACAGAGCAGGACTGGTCAAGGACAAAGTATGAAGCAACGCTCACTTGCTGCACCTGCAACCATACAACAGCTGCTCTGAAGGCAGTCAACAACTCATAAAGTGACCATGCAAGAGGGCAAAGTTGTTGCGCTAAGCATACCTGCATGGTGTATGCCAACATGACCTTTCTGCCGCGATGCTTCTGTGCATACTGTCTGTCTTCTTCAGATTCCTCTGTGGCACTCGTGGATGTCATTGGGTATTCTCCTCCAATGCCAAAGCCAAACACAAACTGAGCAACAGCATACATGATTACCCAGCCCTGCACACCACAGGCCTGGCACTGCTCAAACAAGCAAAGCAATGCTTACTGCATTCTTGCACAAGGCTTACCCTGTCTGCATGCATGCGCACGTTTGCTGCACTAGCTGTCAAGGTTAGCAATATTGATTAATCAGACATGTTGCTGTACATAGTTGCAACTGGAGTTCAAAACGCACATTGGAATGGCGCATGCAACAGCTTCCTCTAGCCAGTGCAAGAGATACAAGGGGTCGTTGTATGTGTGTGAACAGGGCAGGACTCAAGCAGCACCATCAAAACATAGACGAGGTTTACATTGATGGTAGCTCCATTGGAGACTGTGAGCATGATGACGCCAATCAGGATGATGGACATGTCGATGAGCATGGTAGCCCTGCGCCCAATTGCATCGCCAAGAAACCCAAAAAAGAGTTGGCCCAGTAACACTCCAATCAGCTGCAGGTAGGTAGTTGCCTGTGTCCAGGTCTGCATGCAACCAATAAAAGGCTGCGAGCTAGTCATGCATTGCACAGGCAGAGGTAGCATGGCGTGGATTGACATTGTGTACTGCAATTCGGAAAATGTACATACATGCGTGGTGACATCTGCAGCAGAACAGGGAAATGCCTCTGGTGGTGAAGCACATCACAGCTGGATGCTGAGCAAGCTTTCATGCATCCTTTGTCTGTGTTAGCTGAATGGCAGAGTTTTCTGCAGCACAAATGATGTCATGACTCGGCAGCGTCTTCAAACAGCAGCTCATACAGTCAGTTACTGCAGTGGTGGATACGTATATACCTCATTGCAGCTGGTGAACTTGCTCCAGCAGTCTGGGTAGGCTTGCTTGAACAGCGTGCTGTTGTTGCTGATGGAGAAAATCTGCAGGTAGACGGATATTATACTTTTTGTTTAACCAGAATATTAATTGCATATAACAGTGATCACTTCAATTGTGATGACTCAGAGTCAGCTGTTGTATTTATGTATGTATATTTAACGTCTGGGAATTACATCCGGGTACTGTAACCATAGATGTAACGTCTGGGATGCGCATATGTGCTCTTTATTTTCCAACAGCAACAGCCATCCCCTTTTACTACAGCACGTATACAGGCCATGCAAGACACTGCTCAAGTCTGCAGGAATTGCAGATGGCTGACAATAAGAGCAACAGTCACTGTTAGCACAGGGCGTTTATGCTGCACCTGGATGAGTCATCCAGGTGCAGCGCAATTCAGAATTGCAATCTGAAACTACAGCAACATGCAAGAGTACAGAGTTCAATTGCATACCACATAGCCCTCCAGAAACAGGCCCATGCCTGGCATGCCGTAGTTTTTCCAGTATGCTGTGACAGGACTGAGTGGGTCCTTCTTGAACATGGCCCACACAGTTTCAGCTTCCCGCCTATTTTCCTGAAGACATGAGTCTGTATTGGTATTTCTGCCCTATTTGATATCAACAGATCGATCAAGACTATATAGCTATATATACATGTACAGTGAATACTCAACATCTTTCGGGACAGCTTGCCGACGATGGCACTAGCATCGATGAGTGCGATGAACAGGTGATTTACCAGGATGTCCTCACGAAGGGTGGAGCGCAGGCGCGCCCCACCACAGCAGCCGCTTGGCCTATCAGCCCAATATTCTCGATCTTCCTCGTACTCGTCAGGCGGCGGCAGACCTTCATCGTTGTCTGTCAACTTGCCGTCGCGGGTCACCTCTGCTTGTCCCGGAGCCCCACCTTTGTACCGAATTCCGACGACAGGCGTAGGCGTACCGTCGACTTCTATAACTCTCATATCTGATGCCAGGCCTTCACTTTCCTCCGATAGCAAGCCATCGGCCATAGACCGATATATGTACATGGCGGAGCAAGATCAGCAGACAGGCTTATGAACACAGATGTAGAGTTTGACAACTGCGTGACACGGTCCTGGGATAGATACGCGACCGGAATCCTGGATCAACGTTCTCGAGACAACGTTAGCCAATGCCCACGATACAGCACAGGACTCAGTCAACGCCCTGGACGAATGTGACTGCTCAGCAAAGACGCCACAATCCTTCCGGAACAACTGCTTCTGGACCAACTGCCATTTTGACCATCTTAAGGCACTCATTGTAGAGTTTGCACGTGACATTCAGCTGCAGCACGAGTTGGCACGAGGCAATCCGTCTCAGATCGGGCCAGCTCAGCGGCAATACAGTGTGCCACCTCGTCAGATATGCAAGTAGATTTGTGGCTGACTACAAAAGTAAACCTATACTTACCATGCTGTGGACCTGTGAAATACTACTCGAGAAATACTACTCGAGTATGAGCAAGCAGAATCGCTGAGAGCACACCCCTGCCGCTTCTTATGCAGATATGTGACAACAAAATATTTGACGTAATATAATGACAAAGCCCAACATACACACAAACATACGAATATGCACATGTGTGTGTGCTTGAGATGCAAGGTCATGCATATCACACTGGAGAAGCCCCAAACCGCCCTCCTCACAAGCACATCAGATCACAAAAACCATGGAGTCGGCAGCAGCCGTATACATAGCAGGGAGAAGACTAGATAGCGATGCAATCTCAAAATATTGGCTTGTTGCTGTTAGCGTTGCAGTGTGGCAGTGTCACACGTAGTATGGTATTACAGTGTAATACAGCGTGCTGCTCACAGCACGTGTGTCCTGGCATGATATAGCTCTGCAACCAAGCTAATGATCATTGTGATACAATCAAAGACATTCTGTGCCCTCAGAGTGAGGTTATGCCCTCAGATTGAGTTTTGAACTCAATTAGTGTTATATCCATTCAGTGACAAGTTGGCTTTGTGCTCACTGTACACATGTGTTCCTGGAGTTGAAGCTTGGTGATGAACGAGGATGTTCTACACTGAAGAAGGGGAATGCCCAGGAGCGGCACAGCTGGCCTAGGTGGGAGGGGCTGGCTGCCAGGGACACCCCAGCCAGCTGGAGGGGGGCACTTCCCAGGAGTGGCACCAGCTGGCCTTGGTGGGAGGGGCTGGCTGCCAGGGACACCCCAGCCAGCTGAAGGGGGGGGGTGCCCAGGAGTGGCGCTAGCTGGCCTTGGTGGGAGGGGCTGGCTGCCAAGGGCACCCCAGCCAGCTGCAGCTGAGAGGGGGACAGACTGAGGGGTGGGCCTGCCTAGCTCAGACGAGAAGATTTGTCCGTCAGGGCTGAGCCAAGTGGCTGCAGCTGAGCAGGGTGCCTCTCCAGGGTTGGCGCTGTTTAGCTGGGTTGGATTGCCAGAGGCACACCTGCCTGTGGAAGTTGAGCTGAGCGCAGACCCCAAAGGGAGTGCTGGTCAATCTGACAGGGACAGATTGATTACCTGGGGGATTCTTGCCAGCTGCAGCTGACTTGCCTGCATGTGATTACCCTCATAGCACATTTGCCAGCATCAACTCCCAAATGATGCTTGTACACTAGAGTGCAAACACCCAGGAGCAAGAAGCAATGTGCAGCATGAAGGTGCTAAGTGCCAAATCAGGATTTTCAGATTGCTAGCATCATGCATTAGGCCGAATGTGCTTACCTTGTGCATTGCTTGCTATCTCGTTACACTTTGCAAAGAAGACGGGCGCTGAGGCTTTCACAGCCGCCTCAATGTCTTGACAGGACTGCTTCAGCATTTTTGTCTCTGCCCTGCGTTTCCTCTAAGTTCTCCCTACCTGCATCAGGTGTGGTTATCGAAACATCATTCTGTTGAGGACCAGTGGCACGATTTACAGTCAGTTGTGTGCATGGGCGCTGCTGCATTGCCAGCAGCAGCAGCAAAATTGCAAGATTGCTGTTGGCAGGCTTGGCATCAAAGCTGACATTGAAGTTGACAGGAACTTGTGGAAGTGCAGGTTCTGAGCAGGGCAAGGCTGCTAGGGAAGCTGATGACAGGTGAGCAGCAGAAGGTCAAGGTGTGATATGGTCACACACCTTGCAGAATGTTCACAAGACTCCTCATTTCCCTCAACCTCAGTAACACGTTCAGATGGGGCCACCTTCTCAGCAGCAGAATCCCTTTGCTGCTGCTGCTCGAAGGCACCTTCAAGTTGCTCGAAGGCCCAATCAAAGAAGAAGCGTTCTGGGAGATTGATTGGGGGAGCTTCAAAGTCGTCGTATGGGTTGTGATTCAGCACGCTGAAGTTCCTCAATCATGCTGCACACTATAACAAAGGGGTTGCAACTGTTAACTCAAAAGCAATGCACACACATGAACACAGGCTGATGTGCAAGTACATCATAGTGTTCAATAGTATGTCACAGTATATGCACATGCTGTGTCCTATGTGCATTTCAAAGCTCAATGCTATGACACTGTGACACAGTTGTAAAGATTGAGATGCTACAGCTGCTCAAACCTGAGCTGCAGATTGTTTTTTTGTTTTTTTTGTTTTGGCACTGCATCAAATTTAGGCACTGACCAATGACACTTAAATGATGTCATTCTGCACTGCATCAAAGATAGGAACCAACCTGTGATCATATACGGTATGCTGTTACTGCGCTGACTCCTGTTGGCCACTCCCCTGTCTAAGTTCCATCTGCCCACAAATTTACATAACAAAGCTGCTGCAAGCTTGGCTCCAGTTTGACCAGATGACAACACCGTCTTTGCATTTTTGTGAAAGCCCTCAAGTTTGCTGGACCCTCTGATGCTGATCCAGCGAACTTTGTTGGCAGAGACCTTGACCTCAATGAACATCTTATCTGCAGTCATAGGATCTGCACAGCAACCACACATAAGGTGTGCCAGCAATATGCCGTCATGCTTCGCAGTCCACTCATGAGGTGTAGTTTACATGCATTGCAAGCCAAGACAATGCAGTGTATAATCATCAATGCAGGAGCCAACACAGCATTCAGACATGTGCTGGTGGAAATGGTGCAGGGCCTTGCTGTGATTAAGCCATGACAAAAGTGCATTTGCACAAGTTGTTTTGCAAGCATGCAGATCTGCAATCAATCACATGTGCATAGCTGTTTTGGGGCACACCACTGAGCAGATCATCTTGCACTTTGGCTGCAAAGTATGTTGAAGGTCAGATCACATCACTGATCATGCTTGATCCTGATTGGGCAGGGGTGCATGGGACCCAAGTGTATTTAGCAGACATCAATCCATCTGTTGCACCATTCACACAGAGGCCTACAGGTGTGCAAAGAGGTGCTGTCATGGTACACACCCATGACCTTCAAACAATCCAGTCAGAGTACAAAGCAAAAGTGTGTGAGCATCTTACAGACATGGAAGCTAAGTTGACAATTTCCAATGTATACACACTTGTGCAAGTGGGCTTTAGTCCCACTGAGTTTAGTAGTAAGTGTACCTATCAGGGCAGCTGTGCTTTGAGCCAAAGATTGCAAGCTGCATCTCCTCTTATCAATACCTGACTGCTTGCTGTCATCCATCTGACAATCGCACCACAGCAAAATCTGTGTGCCAATGCCAAAACCAAATACAAAGTAAGCAACAGCATACATCATGACCCAGCTCTGCACACCACAGGCCCAGCACTAGTCAAACATGCAAAGCAATGCTAAATGCATCTTGCATGTGTTTACTCTGTCTGCATGTCAGCTACACCAAGCCCGTCAAGGTTGGCATTCAGACATGTTGCTTCACATAGTTGGGACAGTAGTACTGCAACCGCTCTGCCCTTTCTGCATGCGACTGGCAACATGACGCTTGCAACAGCTTCCTCAAGCCAGTGCAAAAGATAAAACAGCTTGCTGTATGCATGATTGTATCTGAACAGGGCAGAACTCAAGCAGGACCATAAAAACAAAGCATGGCCCACACAGTGTCAGGTCTTCCGCTTGTTCTCCTAAAGACATGAATCTTTATGGCCAGTTGACCATTTAAAATTAGTCACTCAGTATTTAAAATCTTCTGAGACCGCTTGTCTGGAGCAACTTGCTTCTGGACCAACCGTTTCAGGTGCTCGAGTTTGCACGTGACATGCAGCTGAAGCACGAGTTGGCAATAGACCATTGGGCTCAGATATGAGTCAATTGGGCCAGCTTGGCGGCAATACAGTACAGCACTGATGTGTCACATTGTCAGGTATGAACAAGCAGTGTGGCTGACTACAAAACTAGTAACATGCCTTGAGTATGAGCAAACAGAACCGCTAAGAGCACAGCCCTGCTGCTTCTTTAGCGCTCCCTGCACGTGATCCGTGTTCACCTGCTGCTTCTTATGCAGACTCTGATATGCAAGCTTAAACTGGAATCTTGCCAAATGACACTTCGGCGCTGCTCAGTAGCTGTAAGTTCAATGTGACACAGTCAAAACCAGACGTCAAGGACACCCTCTATGAGCAAAACAGTCTATGTGGTGACGTCAAGGGCACCCTCTATAAGCAAAATAGTCTTCCCTGGCTGTGTGGCAGGCCAAACACACTGTGACAGTAATTGCTCTTTAGCACAACCTTGCATGACTGCATACTGTACCTGACTCAACGTTTCTATGATCCAGGCATTTCAACAGGCTCTGCAAATCAGCGCATCCTAGAAATGTGTATTTGAGATCCAATGTATCAAGGAAACACAGCAATCAAGGCGCCGTGCATCGTTTTAACAGGTCACTATCTACACAAACACACATGCTTGACCATGAGATGTTGCAACATGGAGTCAAGAGGGCATTCATTCATGTTCAGCAGTCTGGAATCAACACGTCATGAACCAAGAGTGTCACAGGCTGTCATGGAATCAATCATTTTCACTCTTTGGGCTCAAACTGCTGCCACCAGCCAGGTTTGTAGGGGGGGTACGGTGCAGTGTAGTTCTTGACGGTCTGATTCAGAGGCTTGAAATCTGGCACAGGCGCCAATGACTTCAAGGCTTCCTCAGGTGTAGCCTCACCCAGGTCTAGTTTCAGTACTCTGTCCAGCCTGAGCTTCATGAACCTGAGTGGGGAAACAAGGGGTCTTTGGTGTTCCTCTTGGAGTACTGTCTAGATGGCAGAACTGACTTGAATCCACAATCAATACTTATGTCAGCATCAATAGTTCACATTGATGCATGCGTTGGGAGGTCCAAGATAACGCATTATCCAAGAGCTGCTATTGTAACACATCTTGATGCAGTTGCTTGTGCTTGCTCTGATCAAGGGCACGAGTGTGCTGCTGCTTGTGATTTGTATCACGGCAATGCGGCGCATCTTGCCAAAAGATGCACCTGTTCAGTTTGCTGGCAACTGTTTTGAGTGAAAAACTTTGAGGCAACAGGTGAAGACATGCTGACTCACGTTATCCACTGCTGGTCTGTTGAGATAAGCGCGACACAAGGCCTTCTGACTTGCTTAGCCTTTTCTGGGAACTTCTCATCCAGCCAAGCTGGTTCAGATACCAGAAAGAAGTTGACCTCTGTGTCCCTTTCCAGCAGCAACCTGCGCCGTTCTCTGAGCTGCTCTGCAAAGGCCTCATTTTGAACATCATGCAGCATAAATTCTGCGCTCGCCACAACTGCATACCAATTTGTCTGCACAGCATACAGGCACTTTGTCAATACCCGCAATGAGAGCGTCCACGGCCCTTAGTGTCCATACACATGTGACAAATACGCACACAAAAGCATCTGCACCTGTTGTTTAAGTCACTGACCTTTTGACCAGACTTCACTTCAGGTGCAACTGGATTCTCAGCCACAGCTCGTGCAGACGCCCTGACATCTCTTCGTGATGACTGGGTATAGGCGTGGCAGACAGGTGCGACATGTTGGGCAGAGACAGGCCGCCTGTGCAAACGTCTTCTGCAGATTGGGGAAGGCTGCTCCTGCAAAGGTGCTGCGAAATCTCGTAACGACGTTAGAGGGGCTGTGTGCATGAGAGCTGACATCGTGGCTGTGACCCAGTCTGTTTGTGCCTGGCGCGCAAAGTCTGCACAACCAGTCTATACAGAACAGATTTCGGAGATCCTGATCATTTGCTGATGTTGCTGGTACTAAATTGCAAAAGGCGTGCAACTAGGGTTTCTGGGAAAGTTTGACTTGAAGTCACGAAAGTCAACAGCGACTCACAGCTTTGAGCACGGACCGCAAGCCAACCCCGTTGCATCAGGCACTTCAGCTTTAGGCTTCAGGCTGCCATGTCACAGTCAGTTGATTGGCGGCGTCTGCAGGAGTTCGTAACAAGTGACAACAGCACCTCCTTTCTGTCTCTACTTGCTGAGTATCTACAGTCAGGCAATAAGCAATTTGGCGTTTTGCAAAAGGGCCTGCGGACAGAATGTTTCCAGCAGGTAGGGCATATGCAAACGACCTCACAATGATCAGCAGAAAGTTTGCCAATCATCTGCTCGCCTACTCACCATAACGGTGTAGCTGCCTCAGGTCAGACCAGAAGCAGCTAGACAGTTTGTGTGTGACGCACTCCTGTCAGTATTGACACAAGCAGATTTGCCTGGAGGCGATGCAGCAGTTGCTCACCTATTGCTAGAAGCACTACCTGTGCAAAAGGGTGCTTTCAGACCACCGCCAACAGCATCCTGTCTATTCGCCCAATGTTGCTGTGCGGAACATGCACGACTTGCTGTAAAAGTAAGTCATCAATGTCAAGGCAACAACAGGATGACAGATGCTTGAGTTTGGTATGAAGGCAGTGCAAATCTATTGCTCAGTCGCTGCAGCTTAGGATGTCTGCCCAAAGGCACAAAGTCTGGGCCATCCTCTTTGGCATTGACCTTAAAAGTTTGCACTAGTTGTCACCGACAGGATCGTGCTCACAGCAACAAACGTGTTCTGACAGGTTGCACAGGCCTTCTCAGTGCAATGGAAGGATGTTGAGGACCAGCAGCAATGCAAAGAATTTATGCAAGTCCTTTTGAATGAGAAGTCCCTGTATACACCCGCGGTTGGGCTGCTACTCCATTTTCCCGTAAGCAGCTCGGTTCCTGACTCCGATAGCACATGCGTTCAGATCTGTACCTCTGTGAGAAAACAACCACAGCAATGGCCAGTGCTACATCTGATTTGTGCCAGAATCTTGCTCAAACTTTCCCTGCTCCAGCCTTGAGGCCTTGTCAGCCTGACACTGACATGGCCTCAATGATCCTTTCAGGAGTTACAAAAAGGTACAGACATCAGCCAGGCCCTGAAAGGACTTGTAGAAGATGGGCAGCTAGGTTTAGCTCAAAGATGGGCAGACACCTTGCCTCACTCATTCCAGATTGGCCTGATCAATCACTGTGTCAATGTTGACCGTCTGAAGGAAGCTGTGAAGCTTGTGCGGCATCTCAAGCTACAGCAGGTCAGTAATAATCCTCAGCTGTCCGGCTATTACCACTCTTTACTGTAAACCCCTGCTCTATGCATGCCCATGGAATGCTTCATGGTTGCCATATCATTGAATTGACATGCCAATCTGCATTCACTGCTCTCACTTTGTTGTCATTTGATTAGCTGGCCTCTTTGACTATTGTCATGACCAATTCATGAGACAGCATTTCTCTAAGTTGACTCACTTCACAACATCTTGCGCAACAGCATTAATGTGCACAGACGACAGCCATCTCAGTGACACTGTGATCGTTCTGTTCTCTGACAAGTGTCAAGCTTTGGTCATGTGCTGCAGACCTTTCCAGACATCGATGAAATGTACAAGCAACGTACCTTGGCAAGGCTGATAGAGAAGGAGCAGTGGGCAGTGGCGGCTACATATGCCGGCCAGGATAAGAGTTGCCAGGTCTGCTATGCTTCTTGCTCGTGAGGAACACCATCAAGGCTCATCCTTCCATGTTAGTGCTTGTGGCTGGGCTGCGTCTTGACTGTATATCGATGGTGTAGCTTGAGCGCAAAACTGGCTGCATCATGAGCCTATGTGGCCTTGCATCACATCATCACACACACATTTTTAGCTATAACAGCATCACAGTACCTCTTGCCTGCATTTACACATGTGACTTTGCTCAGCTGCTGTCACAGACTTGCTGACATGCAGCACTGCAGTATGCATGCAATTTATGAGGCTGGCAGACAGCTATGTCACCCTGTGGCACCTGATCGGCGTTTTAAGCAAGTAAGCAATGCTGCAGGAGCAGGTGGTGAGAGCCATGGCATTAGCAGGGCAGCTTGCACAAGCTGACGAAGTGAGAGAGCAGTTTGGCTTGAGCAAGGACGTGTTGGACATTGACTCTGCTGAAGCTGATGCACAGAGAGCTGCTGCAGCAGAGGCCTACCTGCCTCTCAGGCTACCTGCAAGCTCAGTGTTGTTTGTTGACAACGAAGCCACGGTTTCAAGGTAGCCTGTTTTGATAAACGTCAATTGATCATTCTCAGTATGGCCTGCTTCCACATGCCTCATGTAATTGCTTTGCGCACAGTGGCATTGGTTCTGCTGTTGCAAAACAAAATTCACAAATACAATGCATGTGCAACTAAGTCAGCTCGTTGATCCTGATCAGCATGGCCTGCAGGGCCAGAGACATCTTACAATGTGTCACCATGGTCGGGTTGGATGTAGAGTGGAAGCCCAACACCAGTGGAGAACAGAACCCAGCAAGCATTCTTCAGGTGTGCTTCATTGCTTGCCTTGATAGCCTATGTCTGCAGACGTTGCAGACCTTCAGGTCTGTCTTTTCACAACCATCAACAGTGTTATGTGGCCTACATGCATTGTCGCTGATGACACCGCACAAAGCCTCAAACAATGCTGCTGCGGCTGCGTCATGTGCAAATACCATGACAAGCAGCATAAGCAATACAAAATGTGTTGTAAGCCAGCGCTGCCATTAGCTGATGTAATGATTCTCTGTGCTGTGCAAACCATGAACAGTCTAGTACCATCAGGGGTATGCACAGCCAGTGTCTTGACAAAGGCTTCCTTTGGCTTCATGCAGGTGGCAACGCATTCTCAGGTCCTGCTGTTTGACATGCTCAGACTGCAGGACAGTCAGGCCTTGGATACCTGCCTGACTTCTCTACTGCAAAGCAGTAGCATTGTCAAGTTGGGATGCCGGCTATCAGATGATGTGAGCAAGCTGCACAGGTCGTATCCGGGCATGCAGGCTTTCCAGCAGGCACTGGCATTGCTGGATCTGACTGGCCCTTGGTCACTGTACATGCAGACCTACAACAGCCAGGTAAGCCTGGTTACTGGATTGCTGCAGCAGAGGTCTGCTGGGCATATGCAGCAAAGAGCAAGAGTGAGCACAGCCAGCATGAATTATGCAGTATTGAGAATGCATGCATTCCTGCTTTTGTGCCGTTTCATGATGTGAACAAGCACATGTTGCAAGAGCCGTTTAGCTCTGCTCTTGCTCATGTGAACTGTTGTTACTGATGCCTCTGCTGTGACCACCCCTCTGTGCAGACATTCTGCTATGACAGCAGTCTTGATGTAAGCATGACAGGGCTTGGTGTGACAAGGTGCTACTTGAGCCTGCAGGAGCTGCAGGGTAGGCGCAGGGGTACACTTGTGGGTCTGTCCAATATGGCACATTCCCTGCTAGGCAAACCTCTCAACAAGGCAATGCAGGCAAGCCCTGCTGAGTTCTGCAGCTCTGAGCATTTGGCTGCTGCATGAGGCTGCATGCATGCCTTCACTGTTGCTGAGCATGTGGGGAGTGCAAAGCAGCATACAATGAACAAGCTGTCAGGAAGCTACCAACCTGGACCTGATCACATGCCTGCAAATTCTTCATCACTTTGTTCAATCATATGGAGTACAATAACCACCACACTTTGTTACTGCAGATGTCAGACTGGGAAAGGAGACCGCTCAGCAGCAAACAGACTGAGTATGCGGCGTTGGACGCGTTTGTACTGCTGGAGCTATATGATGCAATCGCAAAACCCGGCCAAGGCCTCACCCAGCAACAGCTTGAGCCATTTTTATACAGCTTTACTGATCAGAAGCGCCAGCGAACAGCCAGCATTGCGAGCAATCCTGCCAAGCAGCCATCTACATCTGTTCAGCAGCACAAGCAACATGCCCCTCTGCCAGATGCTTGCAGTTCAGTTGAGCACTCCAGTCAAGCTGATCAGGGTGATTCAGCAGCAAATGCTGATGGCAACTTATGCCCAGCTGACCAGCTCGAGTCCTTGCAGAACAGTAGCCTTGATGGTCCTGTCAGTACATCTGCTCAAGTTCAGGCACACAGATCAGTACAGCCACAGGCACCATTGGCAAACAAACCTGAAGGACAAGCAGTTGCACTGTCAGCAGGGTCGCCTCTGCAGCAATGCTTGAACAGACATGGTCTGGAAGGCGCTGTCAAATCGTTTCCATCAGGGGCAGGTTGACCTTGTACGCCACATGCTCTTGCTGTACATGCATGACTTATGCAATGTCATGCTGAGACTTCTGCTTGCCTGCTGGCCCCTTGCATATAGCCATGTCTTGAGACAATCTGTGAACACAAGTACTCTCAATTTTGACATTCCCCAGTGAACAACAACGCTTGTTGCAGGGTCCTTGGCCACAGCAGCAAGTGCAGCATCAGCTTTAGGAGTATCCCAAAGGCAGATTGCCAACAGCTTGGCATTTGTGGCAGATATACCAACAGCATCACAGCGATGCACGCCAGTTGTGCTGGTGCTGAGAGGCAACCAGCGCGTGGACACACGCAAGGCAATGCCATTCACTCTGCAAAGTCATGCCCACTACCTGCTCCTGTCCCGGCGGCGCCGCCGGCTAGGCTTTGTGCCTGCAAGGTGGCTAGCTTGCTGTGTGTCACCGCACGCTGTCTTGCCTCAACACCTCTGCCTTGCTTGCTTGTTGCATGGCTTCTGGTGTGATTGCAGCTAATCTTTTGCAAGTGTTGCTGTACTTCTATGGCGTGTGGTTTCATGCTTCTGGACAGCTGGCCTGATACATCTTTTTGGGCAGCTGTCTTCCATAGATGCCCAAAGAGGCCACATCCTGATCTTACTATATGGTGCACAAGCTGGCAAAATCAGTTCGTTGTTGCTTGGTGCTGCAGTAGCTGCTGCCTGCCCTCCATCTATCTGCATTTCTGGCTGCATTTTGATCAAGGTGTTCACAAAGCAAGCTGGGCTTGCAGGTTGCTGACCACATTGGTTGCAGTCGCCGTGCGCTGAAGGCAGCCGCACCTGAACATTGTCAATCTATCTTTGGCTATTTTCCAGGTAGCGTCCTTTTTTCCACTCTGTAACTGGTTGGCTCAGCAAGACGTTACTCATAAATTGTTTCTAACTTTGTTTGTTCAGTCCTGTCTTCATTCTGTTGTGCTTTGAACAACCTACATGCAAGCTCATTGTGCACAGTACATGTTCAACACAATCACATTCACCAAGCACCAAGAAGCAAAACGAGTCACAACACCCATGCATGCAATTGCAGGAATGCTTCCACCTTGCGGTCATGCCTGCCAAGCTACCGTGCTGGTTGACGAAGGTTTGCAGCAGCCCCAGATAGATGTGTCTGCTTTTCCTGCTGCAAACAGCAGCAGCAGCAGCATCCATGAAGAACATCGTGAGCCAGCAGAGTCATTGCAATGTGTTCTATCGCAGCCCAGACAAACGCCAGAACAGCCCGGTCTGCCAGAGAATTCAGCGTCGCAGTTGCAATCCCAGTCCCCAGCTGGTCTGCAGCATCATTCAGTGCTTAGTCAGAGCCCCAAGGGCATGACTGTCAGTGGTCTGCAAGATGAGTGTCAGCATCCTGGGACCCAGGCAGATGCTGCTGCAGCTCTGCTGTATTGCGGGGCAGGTCTACCAAACGCTTACTTGGCCATCACATTTGATCAGCTGCTGCTCCTCAGCATGGGTCGGTCCGTAGATTTGGTACAGGACAGCGCATCCTCTGCAGGTAATTGCTGCATCATTTGCAGGGTACCGAGTGCCATGGCCATGTAGCCAAAGGCAGTGTCTATGTCATCTGTTTCTGGCGGCCCACACGTGTCACAACCTGTGCGTTGTTGCATTGATGTCTCGGCTGACAAGTCACAAGCTGGGCCTTCAGCTCTTGCCTCGACACAACAGGTTTTTTGCATTGTTGCCTCAGCGCCATGATGGCTAAGCGTGCCATGGCTTTTTTGCTTGCAGGCAGCTGCAGTCATCACGCAAGTCAGATACAGCACACGGGCAGGACAGATGCAGCTGCTTGCACATTTCTACTGGACTCTATGTGTGGCAGACTGTGTAGATGGCTCAGGTGAGTTTCCATGTTGCGGTCAATCTGCAAGGCATCACTGCATGCATGACACACAGCTGTCATGCTGATGTGTCCTAAGCGTTGCTCACCTTTGGCATTGTTACGCTTGAGTAGTGTGGACCTCGACAATTGACCTGACTCTGTGTCAAGTTTGCTGTCACAGCTATAACAAGTTACACACCAAGCTGCACTTGCTGGCAGGTGTGTAGGAGTGGACACAGAGCTGCTAGATGCAGATGTACAGCGTGGCCAGGTGGCGCAATTGAGTGACCAGGCCAGCAAACAAGGGCGGGTTTTTTTGACTCGGGATCACAAGCTGGCAGAGCAGCGTGGCTTGAGCGCCGTGTATCTTCTAGCTTGTGATGATGCAAAACAGCAGTTTCAGGATATCCAGAAGCGCTTCGGGATCAGGTGAGGCCTTGCCTATGTTCCTGCCGCCATTTGCAGCTTCACACTGCATTGATTGCGCTGAAACTCGCATGCGTCTGTGCAGGGTGGATAAGAAGAAGCTGCTGTCACGCTGTTCACAATGCAATTCTGCTGCCATCAGACGGGTTGAGCAGGCAGAAATACAGCATGTAGTGGATGCCAAGGTCTTCAAACATGTCAATCGTTTCTGGCAATGTCAAGATTGTGAAAAGGTGTTTTGGGTGGGACCAAAATCAGATGCTGCTGTGCAAAATATACTTGGCATGATGCTGGACGAACAGTAAGCATGCGCAGTACTGGACAGCACATTGGCATCCTGAAACTGCCATGCACACAGCAATGCAACAAACTTTACCTATGACTGAGTCCTGAAGCTTCCCTGCATTGCAATTCACACTCTGCATAATCAATCGTCGGTGTGTGCAACCAGCTGTCTGTCTGAGCGTGTGTGCAGCTGAGCATCAGCCTGCATGCTGCCCTTTGCCGAGGAAGGTTTCACAATATCGGCATAGAAGACCAGACATTCATCTTTGCGTGCAGAAACGCATCGCATGTGCCGTGTCATCGTCTGAGCTCTGCCGTACCCTCGGTCGTTCGGAGTGATCGTTTCTACTGCAGCGCTTGGCACGCATGACAGATGATTCACTCAAGCGAAGCAGAGACGAAAGCATTGAGGAGGACGTGGGTGTGGAGCTGCCGCCACCCAACGCAGCAGATTCGGTCGAGGCAGAAGAGGAGGATGGCGATCTGGTTGGACCTGTGCTGCCCCCGCAGCTGAAGAAGCGCAAGGTATGGTTTGCTGCTGAGAGAAGCAAGCTCTTTGTAGAGAGCATCTGCTTGACTGAACGCCAGTGTGCAGGTACTCGAGCATGAGCAAGCATACCTGGCTGCTTTGCCAAGTGCGCAAATGTATGAGAAGAGCTTTATGCACAGGGACACAGTTACGCAAGTAGCTGTAGCCCAGGATCAAGATTTTCTAATCACTGGAAGCATAGACGGGCATTTGAAGTTTTGGAAGAAAACTCCCACTGGCATTGAGTTTGCAAAGCACTACAGGGCGCATGCGGGGTCACTGGATGGTAGGTCATACTTGCATGTTGACCGTCCAGGCTCTGCTCTTCACACACATGCAGTAAATGGCTGTAGCCACATTGGTCAAGCATGCAAAGGCTGCATCTGAGTTGTAAGCTGCTGGGGCATGCAGGGCTGACTTTGAGTCATGATAATTCCATGCTGGCCAGTATATCTCGAGATAAAACTGTCAAGGTCAGGCATGATGTTTGCGTGCCAGGAGTGTGCTTATCATCAACGCCATTCACACCTTTGATGTAAGCTCACATGATACTCACTTGCACATCAAAGGCATGTGGTAATGCAGGTGTTTGATGTCATCACTTTCGACATGATTGCAATGCTACGGCTACCTTTTGTGCCATCCTGCGCTGCTTTCACCTTCAAGGTTGGCTTTCTTACCTTGCACAACCTGCCACCACCTGCTGTCCCACAGCAGTTCCATTTGCCTCCAGTCAATAATGCCTTTTCTGCCTTCATGTTGTCAAACCTGGCCGCATTCCTGCTGCAGTCTCCTCAGCAAGATGCTGCATCACAGGCCTTCCTCAATCCTTATTTTGCCCTGCAAGAAGTCTTGGCCGGTTACTGATCTATGCTGCAGTCTGTTCCACCCCAGCTTCCCCTGCAGCTGATGCACATGCGTGTTCAGCGCACTTGGTGTGGTGCAGAAGGGGCAGGCGCAGGCCAAACTAGCCATTGCAGATCAGGACACACCCAACATACACATCTATGATGCTCGAGGCGGCAGCAATGAGCCAATGGCCAGCATCCAGCCACACAGGGTGCCGGTCCTGGCCATGCGCTTCAACTCACACCACGACACTGTTATCTCTGTTGACGCCAAAGGTAAACTTGGCCATTGCACTGCTGCTTCTCAACTGTATTGAATCTCTTGCAGAGGCAATTGTGATAATGCGTTCTTGTCTCAGAGTCTGTGGTTTGCATGTGAACTCTTGCGCCTGCGAAGGCATGCATGTTCACCAAGTGCTGTTTGCTGTGACCCGCTGACAACTGATGCAAGCGACACTTGCGTACACCATACCCTGTCGTAGACCAACACCTGCAGTCCCAAAGTTCCCAAAGTCAAGATGCCAGCAATTGCTGTATTTCCCATGGCAGGCATGTACTACACTGGACTGCATCCGCTGTTTCTTCATGCAGGCATGATAGAGTATTGGTCAGGCTCTGACTACGCCTTCCCTCAGGATCAAGTTGCCTTCAAAATGAAGCTGGACACAGACCTGTTTGCGCTGGCCAAGGCTAAAACCACTAGCAAGTCGTTGGAGATTAGCAAGGATGGCAGCCAGTTTGCAACCTTCTCTACTGACAGGTAATGCAGTTGCCATCTTGACCACGTGTACATGTCATGGCACTTCTTGCGTACAAGCAAACTGTTTGTATGTGGAATGCAGTCACTTCAGTGAACATGCAGTGCTTGGCCTTGAATGCAACCCCTGTGTCCATGACATGTTACAAAATGAGCGCACATTTTGCAGCGGGTCATGCAATGTGTCTTGTTGGACCAGATGGCACCCGTGAAGAAGGCCATTTCTGTACAACACGTGCCCCAAAGCATGTCTGCCTACATGCAAATGCAACAGTCACAGGCTTACTTCCAGGCAAAGGGGAGTCTCAGTGAGATCAATTGCAGATCTCCTAGCTGCTATGACATCTGCAATCGCCCTCACCGAGGACTCCCCTTTGCCTGGAAGTAAGCCTGTGACTGTTGCATTTGCATGCAGGCAGACATGCTTTGGGGCAAGCATTGTAAAGAAATGGCCTTCTTCACGTGTGCCATCTGATTGAGAAGTGTCTGCCTGTCAGGAGGCTTGGCAACACACTCACAAATTCACTGCCCAAACACATAGACACTGTTGAGTCCATCAATGTCCTGCAGAGGATTGTCCTGAAGGTGTCAAATGGCCTTTGCTGCACCCATTGAACGAAATGTATACCTGATCTGGCCAGAGCCTTTGCATACTGCAGACGAGTGAGAGTCTTCAGATTCCAGACTGGCAAGCTACGAAGAACCTATGATGAGTCTGTAGCAGCAGCCAACGAGCTGCAAAGAGGGGAGTCTGAGCTGTACAACCTGGAGCCCATTGACTTTGGGCGACGCATGGCTGGCGAGAAGGACCTGATGGCAGACCCTGAAGCCCCCCAGCCAAATGCCATCTTTGATGAGAGTGGCAACTTCATCATCTATGCCACTCTGCTGGGCATTAAGGTGTTTTTGCTGAACTTGGCGGTACCAATGACCTGACCTTTGCAGCAAACATTCCTGCTTGTCTGGAGGGCAGCCGTGTGTCAGATGAAGTGACTAGTCATCCTGTGACCTAGCAGTTGTAGCGTCCAAGCTCATCTTCTTCTTGAGTGGTGATTGCATGCTATTGGTTAAGCATCGTTGACAGCATCATTCTCAATCCTCCTGGTGCATGTGCATCAGCTATGCTACCTCATATTGTGTGCAATGCAGTGAAACAAAGTTCCAGCGCATTTTGTCCTTACATGTCTGATGTCGCGGCGTGAAGACGAAACTGCATGGTGGCTGCAGGTGGTGAATCTGGTGACAAACCGGGCGTCTCGCATCTTGGGCAAAGTGGAGAACACGGAGCGCTTCTTGAGGGTGGCTCTTTATCAGGGCATTCCCAAGCAGGGTATCAAGACCCAGCGCCAGCTGGCAACCACAGAGAGCAGCAGAGCTGTGACCAGACAGCCCACGCTGCTGTGCACTGCCTTCAACAAGCAGCGCCTGTACCTCTTCACCACACAAGAGCCTGATGACTCTGACCAAGCCAGCACCAGCAGGTACACCTTTGCCCTTTTTGCCATTTCCAGCCCAACTCATCCTTTTTTGCCATTTCCAGCCCACCTCATCCTTTTTTGCCATTTCCAGCCCAACTCATCCTTTTGTGCACCCTCCTGTGGCCGTACCACCAGGTTTAGCAGTCAAGACTCTTGAGCATAGGGCGTTGCGACGCCCAGTGCAGGTGTGCAAACAAAGCACTTGATCCAGCCTAAGGCAAATACACAAAGTGTCAGGGGCAAGTGTGTCACCCCTAGTCAATTACAGTAAATGGTCGAGGTATGTGAGTGTGTCTTCAATTGTGTCTGCAGAGATGTCTTCAATGAGAAGCCAACGACAGAGGACATGCTGGCTGCGGGAGGGGCAGGGGTGTCAGAGGGGCAGGGGGGCGCCCTACCCAGGACAGCTGTCATTCACAGCACAAGAGGGGACATACATGTCAAGCTTTTCCCAGAGCAGTGTGCCAAGACTGTGGAGAACTGGACCACACACTCCCGCAATGGCTACTACGATGGCACCATCTTCCACAGAGTCATCAAGGGCTTCATGCTGCAGACAGGAGACCCCCTGGGTGAGCTTTAATTTACAATGACTGGTGCCCCCATACATCATGTTGTAGGAGGATCATCACCTTGCTGACGCATTTTCTGCTGTGCATCTGAAGCGTCTCAGCATGTGGCATGCATCATCTATCAGGTTGCACTGCAACTATCAAAGAGACATGTGTGGCTAGACAGCATGTAAGTTAGCTTGCTGGACAATTGCGCCTGTAATGTAGGCATGCATGCTGATCAAGCTGCGTGGCTGCTAAGCAATGCTGCTGAGGTCCATATAGAACCAAGTGACCAAGCTGGGCTGTATGCAGGGGATGGGACAGGGGGCACCTCCATCTGGGGGACAGAGTTCCAGGATGAGTTTGACCGCAGCTTGCGGCATGACCGTCCTTTCACTCTCAGTATGGCCAATGCTGGTCCCAACACCAATGGCAGCCAGTTCTTCATCACCACAGTGCCCACTCCCTGGCTGGACAACAAGCATACAGTGTTTGGCAGGGTATGCCTGCTGCCAGTCTTGCATCTTGTCAACCAGTGTCTGCCATGTATGTCACTCAACAGAGCCTTCCTTGACCCTTTTGCTGCTGTTGTGCTGCCCTTGACACTCCCTTGATGTACAAACTGTGTTGCACATGATGTGCTGCAGCTCTCTTGTGTTCAACACACGTGTGGGAACAATGTAGGTGTTTCTTGGCTTGTAGGTGACCAAGGGCAATGATGTGGTGATAACAATCGAGAAAGCTAAGACAGACCGCAACGACAAACCATTCGAAGATATCAAAATCGTCAACATTGAAGTGGAGAAAACCAACTGAAGGACGCTCTGCATGTTGCTGGAGGGCCTGTTGATTTCAACAGCATGTTCTGCATTGTCTGTCACAGATGCTCTGTGTCATTGGCATTGCATCATGTGCTCATTTTCAGTTTCTAAAGGATGTTGGGCACCTTGGTCTTTTCTGCGTTTCAGCTGATTAATGATGTTGTGCTGCAATTGCAATCATGAGACCAGCATCTACTTGCCTTTTGCTGCAGCTCTCTCTTCAATCACCCCAACACTGATTTGAGCACTTGGCAAACCAGCACATACACAAGGAATCGGATGCTTCCGCAGCCACCCAAATGACATAGTGTTTGTTTTATGGGTGACAAGCATTCTGCCTAGGCAATATAAAGTATTGACATTACCCCCAGCTCTGTTTTGGAAGCTGAGGATTTGAACGCCTACAATGCATGGAAGTGACGGCGGATGCAGGAAGCAACTGTGAGGAAGCCCACTCTGCTTAGGCAGGTACATGCACTGACTAACTCCAATCACTGAGTCAGCTCTACACGCCCTGTGCTTGCGCTCATGGCTGGCCGTCAGGACTGTCAGATTCGACCCACCGGTCAGTAGCAGATGTTACGAATGTTTCTATGCAGTCTTCAAAGGCAGCTTTTCTGCAAGTGATGTAAGACTTACAGTCTGTAAGTTTAGCCTCTGACTTGCACTTTTACAGATGGTTCAAAAAAAGGCTGGAGTCGGTTTTGACGCGACTTTAAAGAAGCCTGAGGGCAGTGACGCACCAAGCATTGTACATTTACCGTAATACTGTGGAAACATTTGACTGCTGATGCCTTTCCCACAACACTCCTTGCAACAAGAAAGCAAGAGCATATGCGCACTGCTCATTCACATTGTGTCACAGCAGACAGTGAGTTCGTGATCAACTATCACGTCCTAGTCAGACGAGCTGAATGAAAGCCTGAACTTGCCTCTAGGCAGATGCAAGAACGCACCAAAGAAACAGGACGAAGATCTGTGCATTTAAGTTCTGCCTTGACAAGGTGTAAAGAACCATATCAAAACATCCCATAAGCATCAGGTGATGGAAATCAAGGTGAAAATAAGGGGATCCATACATGCAGGACTTGAAAATAAAACTGTACCATACTCTCTGTAATAAACCATACGCTGGTGCACTTAGGTATATATTGCATATGACCTTGACATCATGCAGATGACGTCACACACATCCTGGGTAAAACACACACCTAAACAAAGCCATAGTGATGAAAATCAGGTGAAGCAAGCATATGCTTGCTGCCACTTTTTGCGTGATGGTACAAACCGTACTAGCCAGAAAACGGCTACATATTAGGCTATGAACCAGTCAATGTGGACAGTGTGATAATGCCACAACCAGAGTACAAAGTATGCTACTGGCATCAAACAACTGCTGCGTAAAATTTGCTTGCAAGGCTTCTATGCTTTTATCTTCTCATCAATCACAAATATACACTAAATGCCATCTCCAGAAAACATCAACCTGTCAAATAAAACAGCTTGCTCTGCAACTCAAATTGGGTTGTGACAAGGCCCCTGGCTTCACCACCACATCTCCCTCAAAAAGAGTGTGTACTGGCTGCTGCATAACCTCACGCAATCTGCCTGGAACACTGAGCAGCACTCCCTGTACACCTGCCAAGGTCTCACTGGACTCCTTGGCTTGTCATAGCGCAGTGGCTGCTGCCTGCACAGCCTTCACAGCAGATGCAGTCAGGAGAAAAGCCCTCACACTGAGCCATGACTGCTGCCAGGGCTGCTGCTGTCGCCATTCCAGCCCTTATGCCATTGCCTGTTCAGGAAGCTGAAACTGAACCTGTGCTGTCCAGAGGATGCTGAGCGTGCCTCTTCGCCAACCTCAACCAGGTGTCCACCAATCTGCTTGCATGCCTCTTCAACTTTGTCTTTGTCAGGCGGCGCGCCTGTTGCATCCATGACATAGAAGGTGTGCCCGCTGCTCTGATTCACGGCAAAGGTCTTCACCTTGGCCCGTGTGACTGCCAGGCCACCTTGCTTGAGCACATCTGTGAGGGCTGCTAGACAGCCAAACCTGTCCACAGAGTGCACGTGCACTTTGAGGCCGCGAGGGAATCTGCGCTGAATGGAGGACTCCATCATGGCTGCCAGTTTGGCCGCTTTCAGCTCGTCCAGCTCTGCAAGCCATCAAACCAAATGAGTTGCAGTGTAACGCACAGAAAAGCAATTACAGCATTAGCATGAGTTGGTCTGACGTTGTCCGACCAACATCAAATGTAGACCAGGCATGGCTCACTTTCTGAGCCAATGCCTTTAGCAGAGTAGTGGCAGATGCAAAGATGCCAGGCAGACGCATTATTGGGCAAGGTCAGACTTGCATCAGCTTTGTTGCTGCAAGTAGCTTAGGAAAGCATCATCACAGCTGCCAAAATGAAACACATATTTACTGGATTGCTTGGATTGCCTTACCAGGCTTGCCCAAGCGAGGCCTGATGTAGTACTCTTGCATGGCAGCCCCTTTGATGCTATCAATGGTGGCATGAAAGACGTCATAGTCCATGTCTGCTAGTGTGCAGACGGTGTCAAAAAGCAGCTTGGTTCGGTCCTTGCACTTGATGGTCACCAGCCAGTACCCATTCATGCTGCTGTGGGTGATGCTCACATCTGGGCGGCTGTGCTTTGGAGACCTGCAGCCATCATACTCTTGCGCACAGGAACACAGCAAGTTCCAGTAGGCACCGCTTATGCTTCATACAGTCCACACAGAACAACCATCTCTGTGTGGCCTATGTGCCACAGCTACCTGAGGCAGCAGGAGACATGCCACAACAACTTCAGTAAGAGGTGCAGCTGTAAGACACAGGCAAAAATGAGGTGTTGCACATGACAAGACTGAACCCTGACTGCGTATGGAGCAGATCTGGGAGCGACCGAGGGTGTGAGTATGTGCAATGGAGCAGCAGCAAAGCGCTAGGCAGCCACCTGAAGTGGGACAGCTGGTCGCTGTCGGCGTCAGGCAGGTTCATATACTCAGCATGCATGGAGCCAGCAGAGTCAGTGGGGGAGGCAGCGGCCTCCCCCAGGGATGAGTTCCAGCGCATGTGGTAGCGAGGCTTGCTGTGTCCCTGCTCCCATTGCATCTCCTCCTCCCGTAGCATCAGCACATGCAGCCGCCGGTCATGGTGTACTTCACCTTGCACCTGAAGGACAAGACCAAGATCCACTAAGGCACCAGTCAGCATGACATCGAGTGTTGAATGAGAGGAGGGTTTTGACTTGTGGAAGAAGGTATGTATGTTGTGCTCTTGTTCAACAGCATGTACATCTGCAGTGTTCCTGCGTTTCCACAACAGTTGAACAAGAGCATGCCAGCAGTGGTCAAGATAGATGCCCCATGCAAAGCTGCAAAGAACACTTGACAGAGGCTGGAACTGAGGCTAGAACTGAGGCTGGAACTACTAGAAAATCATGTACCGTCTTGATGTTGACAACACCATTGCCATGCTTGTCCATCATGGTGCGCAGCAGCTGCTTGAGCCTCTGCAGTTTAATGCCATCGCGCACTGGCTGCCCCTTATCAGTGACACTGAGAACAAATGCTACTCTGTTCTTGAAAGTCCAAACCTGCAAGCACGCATATCCCATTTGGAGCAAATCACATTCATACGCTGTGAATGTTCAATACTTGAATGCATGCAACAAACACTGTGTGATAACTGAAAGCACAGGCTTCTTAGCACAACTGTTTACATGCTGGTGCACTCACCGCTGCTGATCGCACATCACACCCGTTAGTTGTCAGCAGATGCGTCACATCTGCTAAGAGGCCAGACTGATCTTCACCAGCCAGTTCAAACACTGTGGTCACTATGCGATGCTGGTCATCTGTTTCATCTGCGATTTCACAAAAGTGAGCAGACTCCTTCAAGCAGCCAGAGCTGAACTGAGCAATTAAACAGAGTGCAAGGCAAAAGAAGGCACATGCAAATACCTGCATTACAAGCTGGCACTTCCTGTCCGCGCAGTTGTATGTTTAACATCTGCAACAAAACAGACTTGATAAGAGTACAGCTTATAATCCCCGGCGCACATGAGACCAACCACTTCATTGCAATGCTGACCTGCTTGATGCTTGCGAGCTTGCGGTTACTTGTCACTTGACTGCCGTCAAAGTCTGTTACTTCAAAGACTGCACAACAACACTGTGCCGTTTAATACCAGCCAACTGCAACAGCGACGGCGGAGCCAGCGTACAGCACGAGCACGCACCATCAACAAACCACCCTCCGTCAGAAGAGATGCGTGCCCGACGAACATTGAGGCCTAATTCAGTAAAATGCTGAACAACCTGGCAAAACACAGGTAGATGCTCACATAAACGGATCTTAGAAGTCAAGCTAACTATGACTGAGCTGGATTGAGTAGTACCTCCACAAGCGTGCCCGGTCGGTTGGCGCTGTCAACAGTGATCAGTGTGCAACTTGGGTCATACTCGTTGTCAATGTCGATGTTTGGCGGGTGTACCCGTAACTCAAGTGTTTCGTACTCTAGCAGCTCGCCACTATTTGAAACACTGGTCTGCAAATCGTTATGAGCCTCCGACTCGCGGTAGTCGCTGAAGGCGATAAGAGAAGGAGACTTGTGCACGTTTCGAAGCAGGAGGTTCATCTTGAGTACTCTCAAGTCAACACTCACAACAGCAGCGACAACCAACGCTAATTTGGTAGGGCGCGTGATATGACAGGCAAACCATGCTGCTCCAGCAGCACGTCCGCATGATCCCCAGCATAGCGTCAAACCTGCGCGAGCAGCTAAACGAGCCTCTCTGTCCAAACCGGAAGAGTATGTAACTGGATGTCTGCATGAGCGACCCTCGCTGCATAAATTTTGAGGCGCCGTAATCCAATTTCGAAGCTTGCAGTACGTTATGCAGTACTTGGCTGTTTGTGAATGACTGGATGCACCAAATCTTGAGGTCGCACGGTTTTACGTGAAAGCATGTGACCGCCTGTGAGCTGGCAGTCGGCCCTTGCCAGCAATTCGTCCCATAGCCCGAGTAGTGGATGCGCTGAAATGCTTGTTCCAGGCCAGACAGCAAGATTCGCATTCTCAGGTCAGTGCTCAGGTTGCTCGTAACGATTAATTACAGAACATGCATGATGATTCCATTCACACAACTTCGCTGTGCAAGCAGCAAATCAAGGAGAATTAATTCATGGTTGCAATCAATTGCATCCATTACAGGAGAGGGCCATTTTCTGCAAGAGCATAATTGCAATGTTGCAACCTGTTCCCAGAATGTGTGATGCCCCTCTGGCTTGAATGTGTCAGCTGTGTTGTCGCAGCGTGACAGCCAGCAGCTTATATACAAGGCTAGGCAGGTTGTTAAAAAAGTACCAGCGCAGCATTTAAACCAGCCGCTGAGCCGGCTGAGCCATAGCTATTGTACACTGGGCACAGCATGCTCACTGCTTTGTTGCCTCCTATATTTTGCTTGCTATGCTTGCAGGACACCACACCTGCTGCTTCAACCTTTGCAAGGCATCCAGCTTGACCTTGCAACCCCCCGGCTTGGGGTACAAGTTGACCAAGTAAGCAAATGAGAGCCCAAGCGATAGCCAGTCATCCTGAAACTGATACTGGCCTTGGCTCACAGCCTCCAATCGTGGAGAAGTAAAGGTTGGTGTGCCAACTTGCAAGATGTTGCGAACAGATAAGTCTGCTGCGGTACATGACACATCAAAATCATTCAGTAACAAGCTACTATCATGGCGTAGTAGCATGTTGTCTGGCTTGATATCCCGATGCAGGACACCAAGGTCATGGAGCGCAGCCAATGCCAGGGCAGCCTGCAACAAGCAACCAGTGCATTGATGTATAGGTTTTGAAAAATGTGTCAAATCATTGCAGCATCTGTGTGCTATTGACAGCAAAACATACGCCGCCTATGGTGCACTTGCACTGACTATGCAGAATCCATGGGTTAACTGTGTGCACATGAGATAGCAACATGTTAATAAGCCCTTGCCTGATTGATGTATCTTGTCTTGGCCTCATCTGAAACCAGATGGTATGGCTGAATGCTGCCAAGGCAGAAATGCTGCAGCCCAATGAAAGACAAGCCTGAGCCGGCTCCCTCAACTTGACCATAGAACCCCTGAACAGCCTTACGCAGATACTGACAGTCAGACTGGCCAACAATTGCATGAATGTGATGCTCATTACTGATGTGTGATGTGGTGCCAACTTTGACGACAAAGTCAGCATCAGAGCGCAGCCTCAACACAAGGGACCGATGACCATGGGCAATAATGGTGGCATCCCCAAGCGTCAAGAGTGGTTGGCCTCCTGATAGGCGCAGCCCTACAGGGGTCACAGGCAGTGCATGTCTCTCAGCCAATTTCTCTATGTACTGAGTAAGCCATCTGAAGCCTTGCGGGGCCCTTGTCTGCTCATTGTTGGCCCAGAGCATGAACTGACTCAGTCCAAGGTGGTCCTTGACAGCCTCCAGCTGTTGCAATGTCAACTTGTGTACCAACAGCCCTGCTGGCTGTTCTTCACCAGGGAAGCCAGGCGCCACACGGCATCTCTTCAGTTGCCAAGTCAGCCCATTGCTTGTGTCTTCTCTGTGCCAAAGATACTCCACAAACCAGACTGCCAGACACCGGTTTGCCAGCACCCCAAGGGATATGACAGGCGACTCCCGATTATCCAAGTACTTGGACTTGACACATTTGTAGTAATCAAGTCGTACGTCAAGGCAAGCCACATTATGCAACAGTAACAATGTTTGTTGGCTGCTCAGAAAGTACATGCAATCTGCTGCTCACCATGCTAGTTTGCAGCTTGACTCATGGAACGGTACAGATGCTACTCAGTTGTCACAAGAACTTTGCCAGCTTAGGATCCAGATGGTGGGAGCTGCACGCATGCCAGCACCATATCCACAAGGCATATTGTGACCCATGCACCACCTTGCTCAGGCCCTCTTTGTTGCTGTGAATGCCACTGGGGTCATGGCTTGTGGGCTTGCAATCTTGCAACATGATTTCACTGGGCTCCAGCGGCTGACCATTGATGTAGCACTGGATGTCTTCCCTTGCTGAGTCAGTGACATCATGCAGCTCTGCCTGAAACTGTAAGCCAAGCTGACCAAGCGCCGCAAACTGCAAAGACACCAGCTTGACAACGCTGCAAAATTGCAGATGTATCTGCCCACCTCAACACATGCTTGTGTCCCACATGAGTAGCAGAATGCAATCAATGCCACTGCAACAAGAAATAATGCATGCTGTCGCCATCACTTGCACTTGTAGTTTCAGGTTTAAGCTGCAAATGGCAAATATGGAGAAATTTGTGCAGCTAAATGTGTGTTGATTCAGTGTCTGAGGGACTGCTTGACACCAAGGTGTGACTTGGACTTGTTGGAGGACACTGCAACACCACAACCACACCAACAATATTATTGCCAACAGCGTGTAGTGATAGTGAAGGACCTGACAATGGTTGTGAGAGTACTGCAGCTCACCTGAAACAAGGCTAATGTGATGGGGTGATACTGCAGCTCCGAGTCAACATGAGGGGAAATTGAACGCTTGAGACGCATTTTGATGAGATTGCATATCTCTGTCTGCAAATGAGATGGTTTAGCCAACAACAGCTGAAGATATCGCAGGTCCGCCAACAGTCTCCTGTCTTTGGAGCACGTGACCAGCACATCCTCAATGGCAGCAATTTCGCAAGGTATTTAAGACAGGAATTGCACACATCTCATCCCATGCAAACAGCTGAGCAAAGGTCTTGAATGCTCATATCTGTGATTGAGTGAACTTTTACACCTATGCTCATGAAGGAAATCAGTGCACTACAGCATACTGGAGCAGTGAAGCAACAGCTACATGACATAAAAGGAGCTCACATTTCTGTTCAGAACTTCTGCATTCCACAGCTTGACTTCGTCACAATCTTGAGTCAGCAGGGTAGAGTACTCTTGCCATCCTGTGCGGCTACGTTTAAGAGCTGGCTGAGCAGCAAGAAGCTCGAGCTCGAGCTCCTGTTTCAGCTCCTGTTTCAGCTGCTCCTTGAACTGGCGCTGATCTGACAGATTGATGCCTGCAAAGAAAGCCCCAGTGAGGGCACAAGGCGACAGAAGTACACTTGCAACGAGGTACATTGTAAATGCGCAATCCAGCATGTCTGCCTACAGTCCATACGTAATTTCTACATATGGAGCAGACTTGATGATAAGGACAAGCTGTCACACATGCCTAAACAAGCAACACAGCATGCAGGCATATCATCGATAGATACACCATACCCTGCAACATGTGTTCCAGATACCTGCAGTGGCCGTGACTTGCTAGCAGCATATTGCTGAATATTGCTGAAGACAAGAACAGAACAAACTTGCAGCAGCCATCAGCCATGACTAAAATCATTGCCAAAGCTGTGCTTGAGTGCACAACTAGTGAACCTACTACTACATGAATGCTTTGTTGCCTCACATGAGAGTAAAGCTGCCAACCTGCAACTCCGCCAGCTACGTTCCAAATGATGTCCGCATCTCCAGGCAGCAGTCTACAAGCCTGCTGGAGCTGGTCAGCATTACCAGCTTGCTTCATAGCATTGGGTGTTCGATATCCGCCAGAGCACAGTAGAGCTCTATAATCAATGGCAGGATCTAGGTCAGCTGCCACAGAGTCTAGTAGCTTCTGAAGTGTCATGGGTCTGTGCAAACAGCATATGCTGTCAGGACTGTCAAACAGAAGGGTGAAGACCAGGCCGTTCACTATGTCCAAGACACCTGTGAAGCAGCCTGAGTGTGTTTTGAGCAAGCTGTGCTTTGCTTATGAGTAGACAAGGCACGGCTGCTGTTGACTACGCTCCAGTCCGTGCAATTTATCAACTTCTTGGATGTCACGACGCCAACACCCGCACCTTACAAGATGTGCACCTTACTTCTGACTGTGATCTGTGCCGAACTATTCACTTTCAGACGCTACCTGTGGTGTGCCGATAGCGTCGAGCAAGAACTAACTACGATTCAACCAAGCGTTACTTGATACGGTGATCGCCCGGGAACCTTGGAGTGCTGGATTATTTTTTGCACAAGCCTGAGGGAGAGCCCATATGGGATCCATGCATGCAGAATGTGTGCTTTTGACGGTGGTCGCCACAACAAGTTTGTATGATGCCCTTCTTTCGGGATTGAAGAGAGCTGTCGGGACAACACCCATCCCGAGCCAGTATTTGTATTTCTCATTTTCAGTCTGACCGTGGCAGGTATAGATCTATGTACCTGATAGCTGGCAGCAAGCAGAGATCTCTAAACACAGAACAAAACAAACCACATGTGCAAGCATCAATGACTCGAATCGCTGGTATCTGCAATGTCTGGCTGCGTCAGCAAAAAAGGCACATCCAGATTTGAGCTAGCATCCGATTTGTCACTTGTTGCAACCATGTCGTCCTTGCCATCTTGGCTTGCGCTGACACCCTCATCTGCTGCTTGATCCAACACAGCTGCAGCTTGCTGGGCATCATCAGCCAAAGGATGCTGATGAGTCAGCATCTCATCTGCGGCATCATCTGCTATGCTGCGCGGAGGTGCTGGTTCTAGAAAAGCACTAGGTTCAGAGGCGACATGTTTAACAGGAGTCTTGAACTCTTCTTCACCAGGTTCTTGTAGGTCAGGACCAGGCAAAACAGAGCCACTGTCACCCGACGTTGAGTCTTGCTGAACTCCTGTCTGCAAATCTGTGCCAATTTCTTGACCATTCTGAAGTCCATTGGCAGTGTCTGCATTCACTGAGGCAGGTGTCTGCTGCTGTGCATCAGCATGGTCTGCAGCATTCCTGCCCGAGCTGCTGTTGCCGCCAACCTCTCCTGGTGTCTGTGAGTCAGGCTGAACAGGAGAGCGTTGCTGATGCGTCTTGGCATCGCTCTCAGTCAAGGATCGATGGAGGTACCGGGGGCGTGGGGGGCTGTCTGAGGGGTGTGTGGAGGGGGCTGGCTGACTAGGCAGGGCAGCAAAGCGGGTGTTGCACAGAGCAGCCAAGGGGGCCACATTGGTGGCAGCCTGTTGAGGGTCCATGGGCAGATGCTGAATGGTGTGCAGCAAGTGGCGTAGATCTGCTCCACATTGTGCTTCCCATCCCATGCCCTGCAACACCCACCTCCCTCAAAATGACTGCCTGCTACTGCGCTGCGTGTGATCACATCTTGACATAATCATGCATACAAATTCAAGATTAGTAGAAGCGCGCCACCAGTGGTGAGCATGGGTCACAGAGAGCAAGCATAGGGGCATCGTCATGCCAACAGATGTGAGCCTGCTGCAAAAGGTAAGCACAGAAGGGTGAGGAGAGGGTCACCCTGGGCTCCAGCCTTGAAAAGGCCTCTGCCAGGCTTTTACTGAACAGCGCAGCCACCCTCCCAAATATGGAATGCAGATCAGCCGGTAACAGGATGGGCGACAACACCTGCACCAGTTGTGAGCACCGTTGTGACCTGTATGCTGTCTATGCCACAGTCACCAATCTGCAATCTTGACAGCAGGACATTCCATCTACAGGGGTTACTTGCACATCAGACACAAAGCTGGCAAGCAAGACAAGCACCAAACAGACCACATAGAGTGCTGCATTGTGGGCAGTCACACTGCAACGTGTCAGAGTTTCCAAAAGCCATAGCCACAGCTGGCCAGCATTTGTACTGGTGTATGCAGGGCTTTGGCGAGGATGCATGCAGCTCCCTACGCAACAAAGGAACCTGATATATGACACATGTATCAAACAAACATGTGCTTTACCTGACTAAGTATCCGTAGCTGCTTGGCATTGGTCTGGGCAAAATTACTGGGGGGGATCTGGTGGGCGTTGGGGGGTGAGTTGGGGGCCCAGGTGGAGGCAATGAGGGGCAGCTGCTTCAAATTGGTGGCCAGCCTCTCTCGCATTATGGCCACCAGTTTGGAATGGATCTCCTCCTTGTGCATGCTCAGGTCCTGCACCATGCATACAACCTGCTCAAGAAGGCGGCCAATGCAAAAATGCATGCTCAGGTCCTGCACCATGCATACAACATGTTGAAGAAGGCGGCCAATGCAAACAATTCCCTCAGATTGTCCTGTATTGATTCTGGAGGAGGCAGTTCAGCGTACGTGATCATGATGCATCTGGGGTGAGAAGTTCAGCGCTGCAGTGCTTCGGAATGACATTGTTGTTTGTCCCCGATGATGAACGATCTCAGTGTTTCTATTACAACAGACACTTTTCTTGTCTTTTGCATTGCACCTGGTCAAGCAATTGTGCAAATAATTGCTGCTGTGTCTGATTTCACAAGACGAAACACGTAATGAGATGCAGCAATGTTGTCCATCACACAACATCATATATTGCCAACAACATGCCATTGTGCAGGCACAATGGTCAAGTGATTGTGCAAATATCTGCTGCTGTGTCTGATATCTTGCAATGAATGACATATTGAGATGCAACAATCTTCTCCATCACGCAACATCATGTCTTGTCAACAACATGCCATTGAGCAGATACACTCTGCGGTTCCAATCAAGCCATGGCAATGCAATCAGAATCAGGTGACAGCAAAGCCGCAAGGAGGAGGGCAGACCTGCAGCAGGCGGTCAAACTCTGGTAGCAGCAGGCCCAGGCGGGGGGTGGGTAGGGTAGCAGTAAGCAGAGGTTTGAGTAAGGGGTGTAGCGCCATGTAGGCGGACAGGCACTGACTGGACAATGCCAAGTGCTTGGCTGTGATGGACCTCAGGCCAGACACTTGCATGGCGCCTGCCCCCAGCACCAACTGGCACATGCGCGAGTTGAACACCTGCATCATTGCAAGTCCCCAAACGTCAGCCCATTGTTGTGCACTTGTAAGCAGGAAAACGGGGTTGCCAGTGGGGTTGCCAATGCAAGTTGCATACATAACATGCATGGCATCTGAGCCACTGTGCCAAGATTAAGACCCTTGAATCAACCAGCAATACCAAAACGGGCAGATTGCAGCATCTAAACACTTGTGGTCGGTGCATGTGCTGGCAATCGGAATGAGGCATTGACTTGCTGGCAAGGGTTGAGAAGCAGTAGTGAGTATGTTGTGAACACATCAGAGCCAAGTCTTTCTTCCGTTGATGCTGCAAGGCCAATGTCTGTTCTCCCTGTTGCAGGACAGCAGCCACAAATGAGATGCAGTAGTGGCAATCTGCAAGGCAGCAGTGCAGGAAGAAGGTGACCTTGATGAGCTCTACAGCTCTACGTGCAGTGTCAGCAGCCAGCAAGGGCACGGCCTGCTGGAAGGCCATGTAGGTCTGCAGCATGCGCAGCAGCAGCAACACTGTGTGCGCCACGTGGAAGCCCTGCTCCTTCACTCTCAGCACATCTTCTTCGTGCTTGTGGTTTGGCCTGCGGTGTGGGGGGATGGGGTCTGAGGGGCGGCCGCTGGTGCTGGGAGGGTTGGTGTCTGGTACCCCTTTGGGTCTGGCCTCTTCTTCTGAGGCTTGCAAACCTGCACAAGCACACATCATTTTGATCGGCATCGTACTAATTGCAAGGCATTTGAACACAAGTGTTGCGATAGCATGCCCTTGGCTGTTGCTATGAAGTCAGGCCATCTGCAAGCAGGAGCAAGCAGGAGACGGCAACTGCAAACTCCCCAAATGCTTCACTGAGCCAAAAAGTTGTGCCCAAGGCAAGCCTCTGCGTCAGCCTATGTCTGTCTGTCTGTCCGTCTGTACCTTGAGACACTGCTGAGTCACAGGCTCTGCATGCATACTAGTAGGCAGTAGCAAGTCAATGGAACAATAGACATCACGCTCACCAGCAGGTGATCCAATCCCATTGGTGGTGGGTTGCCCTTTCTTGGAAGAGGCGGCCTTGATTTGAGCTGCACGCTCAGCCCAGTCATCCACCAGATGCTGACTGTCATGCTGCACAGCTACAGCAGCCCAGGACTCCTGCTCCAGAGCTCCTGCACCACCCACGCATCTCAACAAATGCATGGAACGTGGTCATGCAACTACAAATTCAGAACAGGTGGCAGCCCCCTTCCTGGATGCATGCCATGAATACAGAAGGTGGCACATGCATCTTAAGACCCTCATCTGGTCTGACCAACTGGCTGTGGTTCACAGACAGTACATGCCTGAGCAACAGATAGCCTGCGTGCAACATGCCTGTGCATGCATTTTGATGCTGCTTGTGCTCAGGAAACACATTAGCATTCATGCAAAAACCTGTAACAATACTGTGGTGAGGCATCGAGCACATCAAGGGGGTTGTCTTGGTGCAGACCTGTGAGATTGGTGAAGGTGTGCTGATGCAGGTGTTCCAGGTAGGACTTGCACTGCAGCTGCACAGCAGCACGAAGGGCAGGCACTGGGCGGCAGCCAAAGCCCTCTGTCATGCTGGCAAAGTCATCACAAAGCTGCAGCACTTGCTGCAGCTCTGCCACTTGCATCTCATTCGTGGCTGCTGTCCTGCAACAGGGAGAACAGTCATTGGCCTTGCAGCATTAACAGACGAAAGAACTGGCCGTGATGTCTTCATAACACGCCTGTCTGCAAGCCCTCTGAGATGCTGCTGTCAGTCTGCATGTCATGCAGTGCAATGCAGCCACAAGCTCTCCCCAACACAAGCCTGCTGAGCGTTCCCTATTGTTGCAATCAAAGGTCATATTGATGAGAGAGACAGTGAAGCTTCACATCCCTTACACAGCCTACAAGGCTTGAATATTGCCTGCTTGCAGGCCAACCAGCTTACCTTGACTTCTGCCAAAGTGCATGCAATTGTTAAAGAACCGTCCCTAGACAACACATGCAACAGACATAGCATGCTCACCTTCAGCTACCACTGCCTATCAACCACCAGGATGCTTCACAGAGCTTGTTGTAGATCATGATATGCATGCCTGCCAATCAACATCCAAACAACGCATCAGGATGCAGTCTTCACAGCAATGTAGATACTCAGCTGACCTTGAGCCTAGCAGCTTGGCCCACCGGCCATGGGCAACCTCACTCACAGCCTGGCCAGCTTCCTGCATGTCCTGCAGCAGGAGGCCCCACTGGGTGCGGGGGGTGCGCCCTGCCTTCAACCCCTCTTCCAGGACGGCACGTACCCTGCTGCATTGCTGCAAGCAGGCCTGGCTGACGCACAGCACTGCTGCCAACAGCCATAAGAAGCCCTGACTGGACACCGCCTGTTCATTATACATGCCATAGTTGTATAGTTGCTGAGCATTGCATAATGGGCCTCTATACATACTGCTTGCAGAGCAGCAAAAGCGGGCAAAGTTTGCGAGCTGAGTAGACACTGTTGCTGCATGCACATTGATGTTGCGCACATCTGTACAACCTAGTTGGTTAGCTGAAGATGTAAACTCCTCTCTCTGCCTCTCTCTCTGCACTTTTGCTGATGCACAGACTCAGCTCAAAGCAGGCAGTACTGCACTGGAGAATGCAATCAATGGTGAAGAGGAGAGCCAGAACAGCAGGGCGTTAGACTGACCTGTAGCTTGTCAGCAAGGGAGTGATGCTGCAGATTGGTCCATTGGCCGCCAAGCAGTACTGGCAGTGTCCGCTCCACAATGTCCCTGAAGTACAACCGCCAATGTTATGAAGCCAAGTCAAAGCTGTGCAGACCTTGTGGGCAGCTACATGCCTAGCTTTTTCTGCTGTGACCGTGCACTGTCATACCATCATACCAGAACGCACCATCATACCAGAACGCACCATCATACCAGAACGCAGTTGAATGCAATGAAATACGCGTGTAGGTGTGATTTATGCTTGGCTCTGCAATGTGATGCTCACAGCCATTAATCAGCAGGAAGCAGCCTGCAAAGTGTTGTATTGCACAGGCTTTTCATGGACTGATACCTGATTGCCTGCTTCACTTCAACAGCCATGGCATCCTTGTAGCTCTTCAAAACAGGAGCAAGCCCATTTATACGCTTCAATCCTGCAAGTCATGCACACTTTGCAGCATGTTTCAATGTGCTTGACCTTCGGCAACCATCGTAACACCTGTAGATCGAGTGAATCTCCCTGTCTCAAGTGACAGCAGCACACAAGTTGCACCAGACTCGCTTGTCGGCTTTAGTCTGATGTGTCATGAAGTCTGCCTTCTGCGCAAAAGCAAAGGCATTCGTGCCAAAGACAACTGCAACAGGCTTGGGAAAACACTGTTAGCATGATACTCAGGCAGTCGAGAAGAGTCTGAGATCTCAGGGCAGACAAATCAAGTAACAATGGTGAGGCTCACCAAGTACAAGAGGCGTGACCAGTTGTGCCATCTCATCTGCCTCAGCAGCGTCTGGTTGCAAGCTCTGCAATGCTGCTCTGCCAAGTGACAATAAGTCTGACAGGGGCTCAGCGGGTCCATTGCTTGTGCCATCTGCCACAACACTGGGCTGAGACTGCATTGCAGCTGTGCTGCCATCCTCTGATTGTAACCTATACTGGCCCCTGTCACTGATTTGCCTGCAAAAGCCGCATTACACCTTTAGTACAGTTGCAGGGACACGACATGATCCTTTCAGTGCGTGACTCATCTAGACTGTCTAGCCTTACAGTGCATGCCATCCTACTAGTCTTGCAGTGTCAACCAGCCACATTTTGGAGACGCACGGCCAGCCCTGGTGTGGGAGACGTGCTGACTGTGATTACTGCTTAGCATCATCCTCTGAGGAGCAAAACCCATTTTGTGTGTTTTAGACTGGCCAAAATTGGCATATGCTGAACAAATGGTAACATGCGGCAAAGGCCAGCTAATGACAGTGGTGTATGATGGGTTAGAGAGAGACCCACCCTGAAGCAAGGTACTCCTGATGCTGCATGATAGCAGCCAGCAGATGGTCTTGCAGATGGGGCAGGGCTTGAAAGCGCATCAGCCCTAGCAGGTCTGATGCCATCAGCTGCTGCACAACTTCACCAGCTACAACCAGCTGCTGTGGCAGCTGGCGAAAGCAGTGCAGGTGCTGCAACCCCTCCCTCTGTAGTGTGGCCTGCGGCACAGTAGTACATCAGACATGTGAGGTATCAAACTGGTGCTCCATGATGATCCACGTCTGTTGCTTGCGCACTTGCCTGCAGCAGCCTCGATGCTACACTACAATCTCTGAGTGAGAAATCTAACATGAGCAAGAGAAGGACTGGGGAGGGGGAAGGGGGGGGGGGGGCTTGCAACCTGGCATGAACATGTGCTATGCTGAATCAGCCAAGGCCATGGATTTGCAGTATGTTGATGAAGGACATCGCGGGTTGTCAGGAAGCGAGTGCTCACCTGTATGTCGCTCATGATGTCCAATGCTCCCGCATAGTCGCCTTGGGGCAGCAGCAAGTCAAGCGCATACTGTGACTGGGTCACATGATCGATGACCTGCACACAATGCAGCCCAAGGTCTTTCATTCTCTTTGTGGTGCTGAGACATATCTGAAAATGATGTTGTAACAGCTTGTGGGCTATGTGGGATGTTGTTGGCAACCTGACATTAGCCATGGTGATGCAATGGCAAATGCAGTTGTCTGAATGTTTGCTTCACCACAGCTGGATTTGCCTTGTGGTGAAAAGCATGCAGGGTCGTGTTGAATCATCCATGGTTGCAAATCAGACAGGGACCATAAGTCTTTGCTCACACACAACCTAGCGTCCAGCATCAGTCCACACCAGATCACTGTTGCCATTGAGAGCCTCTTCCAGCAACACTGACATGAGCACAGGGATACAGAGCCAGGAGCTCCACCAAATCTCACTTTTTACACTAAGGCAAGACCAACCATGCCTGTTGACCTAGAAGCGTTGACTGATTGGGCCCTTGACCTGCACTTTCTCATGGGCAGCTACATGCCCATGTGGCAATTCAGGCATAGCACTGGCATTTGGATAGGCAGCTGACCTGAAGCTTGTGATGCAGAGCCTTCAGGTTGGCACGCCTGCGCTGCAGCTTCTGTACTGTCACAGCTGCCTCCAGAACTTCCTCATCCAACAAGTGCACCTGCCAATCCAGGCAACAGATTCATCAACAACAGGCTCACAAATGTGCTTTGGAAAGACAAGACTTGTCCCGCACGTACCTAGCTCATCATGAGCTGGAAAGCGTTATCAGTATGATTACTACTATTATTAGGCTTACAAGTGCGACATGCAATATGCAGAGCAGGGCTTGTTTCCAGCACCAAGCAGGCAAATCTTGTGGGTGCTGGAGCATGCTGTGGTGCTCTGGAATGCACACAAGAAACAGAACAGGGAAGGTTTGCAAACACATGCATGATGATTGTAGTTGCTAGCATGGGAGTGGCCAGGTCAGCATGTTGTGACGAACGCAATCACAACGCAGTTGGATGCAAGATGTTATGCACAACAGCCTGCTTTCAACCTCCTGGCGAAGAGTCTTGACTTGGACATATGTCCTGGCCAGAACACCACGCAGTTCCTGTACCACGCTTGCCGCTTGGAAGAAGTTTTCAGAGCGTGCTGCAATATCTCGCAACAAGTGTGTCTCTACAATGTCCTGCAGGGCAAGCAAATGCTTGCATGACAAGAATGACAGTAAAGACAGCTCGTACTGTGCACAAACTGTCCATTGACAGGTCCAGTGCAGAGTGGGTTGAGATGTGCAAAGTGTGGTATGCTTGGTAGTGTGAGATGCACATGTGTTTGGGCGTGAGCTCCAAGCATGTGCACAAACTGTATAGACATACCAAATAAGAGGACAGCTGATCCATGGTCTCCTGCCTGTCCTCTTCTGCTTCACTGGGGCAAATCTCCCTCCATGTCTCGGGCCTGCAGGGTGACAACAGACAGGCAAATTTGGGAAATTAGCAGAAAATCAGCTGGTGAATTGTGATGATACAGACTACAAACGCTATCCTCAATTCATGACAGACAGCTGGGGTCATGCAGGCATTGACATGATACATGTGACACATACAGGCAGTCAATGTGCTTAATCAAGCTTGGCATAAGTACGATTTTGTATTTGCCTCACAAAACGATGACAGCTGGAGTTGGGAATGCCAGTTGTGCAAATGCATACCTGGAGAGGGAGAACTCCTCTGTGAAGTAGTGGGGGGGCACCTGTCGCATGGATTGTGCTAAGCCATCTCCTTGGCTGACAAGCATGTCACCTAAAGTTGCAGAAGATGCATTCAGTTACTGGGCAGTGAAGCTTGCCTGGCAGGCTAATTGTTACAAGCCATTGCTGACTGACAACAGAATGCGCATATGTGCACCTGCTACAGAGTCTGCAGTGGTATATGTCTGCTGCTCATGCGCAATGTTTGCCAATTTGGTTTCAAATCTGTTGTACTTCTCAGCCATGACACGCATGTACCGCCTGAAGTCCTGAAGGGTGACCTCATAGACAAGGCTGTGAGAAATTGGTGGGGGTGTTGTGAAGGAATCTGAATTTCCACCAAATGGCCAACACCACGCTGGATTGAGATGAGACTGCACTGATGGGTCGTTAATGACAGGGACCAGACCCTGTGCCAGACTGTACAGTGCAGCATCTCTGCTGCTTATGCTGGGCACCCTTGTACCGAAGGAGCTGAAGCCACTGCGAGGTGTTTCAGTAGCCTGGCTGCTGCCAACCGACAGCACACTGTCCGATCTGGGCAAACGCAGCTGCATGATGTCCGTTAGCGCATTGAGTGCTCAAAACTGCAGCACGCGCAAGCGGGCAACGGCAGCAGCTTATGACACGACAAACAGCGGCGCGATAAGAATATGGGTTCTGCAAAACAGCACTAGCCTCTGACTACTTGACAGCCTACGATGATGTGCGGCGATATGACTAACTCGGGACGCAGAGCTCGACACAGATCAACCGGGTAGCAGATGTTGCGATGTGCGCGCAAAACAAGCAATGCGCTGCAGTGCTCTGGCACAGTGCGTATACCTACAGGCTTTCCTGCGGGACCGCTTTGATACTCGCACCTCCCTGCGCCAAAGCACAAGCATGCAATGGTGGTGATGACTAAGGCCAGCTGGTCTAGGGCGTTAATATTGAAGCGCCCCAGGAGAGGGCGTTATCGACATGCTATGGCTGAGTGCTGACTTCGCTGCGATGCAACACTGTTGCAGATGCAGCGGTGTGCAACTGTAGCGTGGAATGGCTTTCGCCATGCAGGGTCTGAGCTGCCTGCATGAGAAGTCAAGCAGAACGGCTATGTCGCACTTTGCTGTTCTGAACACTTTGCAGCACAACTGCGGCATGCAGTGTCGTCCAGCTATCGACGCGTACCGGCGGCAACTGCTTCACCGGCATGCCCAAAGCATTCCCGGCTGCGCGCGACGCAAAAGGGTCGTGCAGGCACTGGACAAAGTGCCGTGTACATGCCATACACGCAACGTCTGTCATGAACAAGCAATAGCAGCTGAGCCGACGGTTACTGGGCAGCCTCAGCAAGAGGCTACGCCCACACCGGGCTCGAAGCAATCGCTTGCGCAGTCGTCAGCTTACCCATTCGAGCAATTAGAAGCCAAATGGCAAAGTTACTGGTCCAAGCATAAGACTTTCAGAACCCCAGGCATACAAGAATTGGACAAATCGAAACCCAAGTTTTATGCTCTGGAAATGTTTCCCTACCCAAGGTGAGAAAGCTGTTATATACATGACATGATGCATGGTGCAAGTATGGTATAAGCCTGACGTTTGGCACACGGCATGCAGTGGATCTGGCCTGCATGTTGGACATCCGGAGGGGTACACAGCAACAGACATCATGGCTCGCTACAAACGCATGACTGGGCACAATGTTCTGCATCCAATGGGCTGGGATGCATTTGGTCTCCCGGCAGAAACCTATGCCATTCAGACAGGCACACATCCTGCTGACACCACGTCCAAGAACATTGATAGGTTTAGGCAGCAGCTGCAAGCTCTTGGATTCTCATATGACTGGGACCGAGAGCTTGCCACAACAGATCCTGAATTCTACAAGTAAAGCCATCTTCACTCTACTTTTGAGGCTTGACATAAACTTGCAGATGCTCCTCCAGAGATGTGTGCTTGCAACTGCCAATGCAACAGCATCACCGTTTGCAGGAATGTATGCAGCCCTGCATCATGCTGAAGACCGTCACATCCATGAGTTTGAACAAGGCAGCAGGCCAACCCCCATTGTGTTACATGACTGTCCAGCATGTTCTTCGAAACCAGCCCAAATATGCTACATTACTGCAACAGAGTTTCAGAGTCACTCAGCTGTGACCTGGTTTGCCATGATCAGGTGGACACAGTGGATTTTCATACAGCTGTTCAACAAGGGTTTGGCTTACCAGGCAGAGGTGCCAGTGAACTGGTGTCCAGCCTTGGGCACAGTGCTGGCCAATGAGGAAATCATTGATGGCAAATCTGAAAGGGGAGACCACCCAGTTGAACGCATGCCCATGAAACAAGTGGGCACTCTTTCAATCTATTGTGTCATAGCTCACTGTCTGTAAACCATTCACAAAGCTTGTACCAATGTACTCTACCTGCAGATCAGTGTCACCTTGTTGGCAAGATCTCCAGTGGGAAACAGCTGAACCAGACAGATATGCATCCTGCCAAGCTGAAGTTGTGTTTGCTTTGCCCTCACGCTTACAACCTCTGACACTATTCTGTGCTGCTCTGTCTCTGCTGCTTTGCTGCAAATGAATTGTACGAGGGGTCCCAACTGCAGTGACACGCAGTGAGGTGGTATGTGCTTTGCAGTGGATGTTGAGGATCACTCAGTATGCAGACCGCCTGCTGGAAGACCTGGATGATGTGGACTGGTCAGACAGCATCAAGGACATGCAGCGCAACTGGATCGGTCGCTCACAGGTCAGACTGCAGAAGAAGCTGAGCCTGCCCAACTGACTTCACTGGCCTCAATGCTGCACTCACTTTAGCTCCTACCTGCCACTGCTTATGTGTGACTAAGCCCATGTGACTGTGCTTGTGCATTTGCATCCGTTATGCAAGTCTTGGGTGAGCACAACAGTCCGACACTAGCTAGTTCACACTGTGTTCTACCTACTTGTCATACTGCTGTGTGACTTCAAACCGCAAATGACGGTCTGCCGGCAATCTGTGCAGCGGCATGTATTGCAGCAAACAGGAGTTGCCCACTGCCTTTCTGGGCTGCAGGGTGCTCAGGTATCATTCAGAATCCAGGCAGGTGAGGCCGCTACGGTGCCATCAGATGCTGAGCTGGAGGTCTACACAACTAGGCCTGACACACTCTTTGGTGTGACCTATGTGGTAGTGGCTCCTGAACACCCCTTACTGTCTCAGATCACCACACCGGGCCAACAGGCAGAAGTTGATGCATACGTGCAAAAGGCTGGCGGCATGTCGGACCTAGAAAGAACAGAGTTGCAGAAGAGCAAGACAGGCATCTTTACAGGTGAGGCAAGTTGTGGTCTGGCGGCTGCTGGCTTTGCTGTAAGAACAGGCTCGCTAGCACGCTTTGCCTGGGCTGAGCTTGTGCAAACAAGCTGCTTCCTCTTATGCATCTGCATTTTGTAGACAGCACTGCATGGGTTGTGTCTGACTGCATCAGCTCCGTCAACTGTGTTGTAACAGTTCGCATGTGCAAATGCTTCACTGTCTTCTCAAAGCACTGTCATGGTGGGATGACATGTGGGGCACTGCCTCATGGCACCTGCAGCAAACTGCCAAGGTATGTATGTTACAGATTCACAGTCAGTCTTCTGTACATCAGGGTATGCTGAAGCATGGCAGCCATATGCCATGGACAAGTGCATGGCTTGCAGGCATCACAAGAGCCAATCGCCCCTCAAGGGACAGGGCCTTAGCCTTGGCAGGAATGTATATTTGTGCCGGCAACCATCAGGGTATGCCTTGTACACTAGGCCGTTCACGACTAGGTTAATGATGGCTTGCAGGCAGCTATGCTGTGAATCCTGTGAACCAGGAGGCAGTGGCAGTGTGGGTTGCCGACTATGTGTTGGGCAGCTACGGCAGCGGAGCCATCATGGCTGTGCCAGCTCATGACTCCAGAGATTACGACTTTGCTCAGGAGTTTGGTTTGCCTGTGCGTCAGGTTGTCCAGAGCCCCTCACTAGATCAAGATCTGCCGTATACCGGTGAGTGATGAGTTGTTTGCCAGGGCTGTACAACATTCCTGCCTCGTAATGATACACAGGCTGACGTGAGCAGCAGACTGTGACAAACTTAGCAAAGCCATGAACGCCTACAGCAAAGCAGCACCCTGGCTGTTCAGTAACCATAAAAGCGTGGACATTCTCCAAAAGGACCTAAGCTATGCTTGCACCGTGATCTGATGCATCTGCTAGAGTACCTGGGCTTACACATCAGCAGCGCATGCATGAAGGCCCAGAACAACACCTCCTGCAAGCATGGCCCAAGTTGTTCCTCCTTAGCTGAGATACTTTTCGATGGGACCTTAGGCTTTTTTTTGAGCAAAACTCCCGCCAGCTTGGTTTTGTCGCACACCACACCTGTGCTCTCTAGGATGTCTGCTTAGTCACAACTGGCTCCACATCCCAGACTGTAGAAAGAAAAAGAAAAGAACAGTTTATACGCTTTTCAGCGATCATAATGGGAGCCTCCTAAGGCGACAGCCCGGAGCTCCCAGACTGTAAAGTATGAAACAGAATCGAACATGCTGGTCAGGTGAGGGATTGGCCATGAATTCCTGTAGTGAGTCAGGGGAGGTACATCTGGATGGGCTGCCACAGCAGGAAGCTCAGCAGCAGATGCTGGCTTGGCTGCAGCAGACAGGCAGAGGCCGGCAACAGGTCAACTACAAACTCAGAGACTGGCTGTTTGCCCGGCAAAGATATTGGGGAGAGCCCTTCCCCATCATCTTCCCTGAAGGCTCTCAGGCACGCACACTCCTCTGCCTTGCTCTGCCAACACATGCCTGCTAGCATTGCTGACGTTGAATCAGTGGGTAGAATCCTGTTCTCAGAGTTTGTCACGACAGCCTGGGTGCAGTTCTGCAGTCCTGCTGCCTCACATTTCTGCTGCAACGCTTCACCTTTATCAATAACCCCGTTGGCTTTGTGTGAAAGGGCTTACAGCAATGTTTCACTGCACAATTGGGCCACAGGCTTGCAAGCAACAGGACAGCACCCCTGCAAGTTTGTTGCAACGTCTACTCAAAGCACGTGCGCACATGACAGCCTATTCATGATGTAGCATTGACTTGGCTCTGTAAGGCTGTACACATGTGAGCTGTTGAGACAGCATCTGAGACTTGCTTACAAAGTGTCGTCACCATCTATAGGAGGCAAAGGCAGTGCAAGAGGACGAGCTGCCTTTGACATTGCCCTCCACCCAGGATTTCAAGCCCAGTGGGCGGCCTGAGTCCCCTCTGGCCAAAATCACTGACTGGGTCCAGACAACTGACCCTGCCACGGGTAAAGCTCCTGCCATGCCTCTGTCCAACAGCTGGCTGTCAATGAGCTGTAAAGTAGCTTACGATGTAACAAGACCTGCTGACACTTCTGTGCCTCAACCGGAGTCATGCCTGGCTGATGGACTCATGGTCTGTACCCACTTCAAGCCTGATCACAGATGCTGCTCAAGGCCCGAGATTTGTTCAAGGCAAATCAGCAGTCCTAGCTTGGAGACTCAGCAGCAGTTGCAATGTCGACTGGCCGTCTGGTTGGCTGAGCCTGCCTGCAAGAGTGGAAGGATCTTTGGCTGAGCCTGAGTGATGACTACTTGGCAGCCCTTGTATATGAAGGGAGGGTGGTGGTGATGGTGCAGGTGGTCCAGCAAGGCGGGAGACATGCACCATGCCTCAATGGGCGGGCTCCTGTTGGTACTACCTGCGCTTCATCGACCCCACCAACTCCCAGCGCATGCTTGACGCTGAGGCAGAGAAGTACTGGATGCCTGTGGACCTGTATGTCGGCGGTGCTGAGCACGCTGTGTTGCACCTGCTGTATGCCAGGTTTTGGCACAAGGTGGGCTGCTGTGCTGTGCTGTGCTGTGCTGTGCTGTGCTGTGCTGTGCTGTGCTGTGCTGTGCTGTGCTGTGCTGTTGAACATTATGGTGTCCACACACCTGCTGAAACAGAGCTGGCCACGTTTCCAAAGCAGACGCATGTGTCAGGATTGTGAAGATGGACTGGCAAGGGTACTCAAGCGTTATGTGTTGTGGCTTGCAGGTTCTGTATGACTTGGGTATGGTCAGTCACAAGGAGCCTTTCCAGCGATTAGTCAGTCAGGGAATGATTCTGGGAGAGCTGGAGTATGTGGCCATGCAGCAGTCAGATGGCTCTTACTCTCAGGATAGCCAAGGCCAAGGCACTCCTGTCAGGTCTGTTCAGGAGCTGTGTAGCAGTGTTTGCTGCAACTGTATGTGATGACTCAGGGACCCTGCCTGCTCTGTGCTCTTAACTGCTTCCCAGCAATGGTAGGAAGCTTGTGAAAGCCACTGCATCTAGGCATGATGCATGTAACAGTAACCTCACAGCGTGGAACCACAAGCTGCAGTTCTGCTGCTGGTGTGATCAGGCAAATGTGCTTCAGCACATTTTCAAACAGGTTGTGCTCATGTTATTTTGCTGCAGCACATGTTTGCTTGACCCCACCTGCCTGTTGCGAGCTCTAGGTACATGCTACAAGACTGACTCTGTGTAGTCTGCATGCAGGCTTGATCCAGCAGAAGTGGACAAGAGAGGGGACAGGCTGGTGTGGTCGAAACACCCGGATGCTCAAGTCACAGCTCAGAAGCACAAAATGAGCAAAAGCCGTGGCAATGTGGTGAACCCAGATGATGTGGTGTACAGATATGGGGCTGACTCCTTGCGCTTGTATGAAATGTTCCTAGGGCCCTTGCAGGATACCAAGGTAGGCACTTCATCACCTCACCATGTCTGTGAGCTTGCCTGCTTGCATCCCACATACTTGCATGATGACTGGCTCTGCGCAGTCTTTCTATAGCAGGGATTCCCTCGACTGCTGGCCTGCCTGCTTTTTGCTCATTGATCCACAGAGACAGAATCAAGTAGAGGTTTCAGTGAAATGTTTGGTTGAGTTAGAACTTGCAAAAGAAAGCAAGCTGGAACAAGTGTTGTGGGCACTATCTCTGCTGTCAGCAGACATGGTTTGAGGGTTCATGTTGTATTTGGATGCAGGTTTGGAGCACCAACAACATAGAGGGAGTGCACCGCTTCCTGGCACGTTTGTATCGCCTCATCACAGAGCAGCCTGTCAGCGCTTCTGCTCCCAGCCAGCCACAGCTGCGCCTCTTGCACGCCACAATCAAAAAGGTACTTGTTTCACAATTGCAGCTCGAGCATGCGGCATAGAAACAAGAGATGCTACCACTGCATGGGGTGTCTCCTCCCAGAATGTGAGGTTATAGGCAAAAAAGGTGCCATACAGCAAAGCATGTTGCACTGAAGTAAATCGCAGCAGGCGTCTTTTGTTGACAGTCAATTTAGTCATGATAGGCCTATTGAACAAGGCACAGCCCGATGGTTGCCAGCACAGATTTACAAATCCTGCTGAGACTAAGGCCCTGCCCCATGAGGGGGCATCGTTCTTGAGTTTTTTTGTTGACGCCCGCAGCCCTATTGTGTGACAGCACACTACTGGTTTGGTGGTGCAGGTGACAGAGGAGACCAGCAGCATGCGATTCAACACTGGCATTGCAGCCATGATGGAGTTTGTGAATGGTGCCTACAAGTGGGAGCAGAGGCCGCGCCAAGCTTTGGAGCAGTTTGTGCTGTTGCTCGCGCCCTATGCACCGCATCTGGCTGAGGAAATGTGGCAGGTACCTCCTCTGTACCTGGCTATGTACCTCTCGTTGCACAATGTCATGGACCAACAGCTCTCAAGGATACAGAGACGTCAGAATCTTAACAGGAACGCCATTTCATAATGTCAATCCAAACTCTGAAAAGTCAGAACCCTAGTCACAATCAACTTTGACTTTGCTGAGACTTCTGTGCATGAAGCAAACTTTCTGCTTCATCACAGTCATGTGCCAACCACCTCTGTCCTTGTGCGACATCGCATTCACTGTCTAGGAAGTCACAAGACTGTGCATGCATAGCAAGAAAGCAAAAAGGGTCCCCGAGAATCCACAGCAAGCATTAGTATGACAAAGAATGGTGTGTAAAGAAGCTCACCCTACTGTTGTGACCTGTACAGGTCCTGGGCCATGACAACACCCTGGCATATGAGCCGTGGCCTGAACATGATGAAGCGCTCCTGGTAGAAGACAGTGTGCAGCTGCCAATCCAGGTGCACACTCCTTGACTGCATGAGTACAGCATGTTCATTGCATGTTGCCATGGCAGATTCAGCATCGCTTGCCAGAGATGCCAGCAGGCTTGCATGATAGCGCGCCCGAGGACCTGCAACCATAATTTGCAACACGGTTATGATTGTGATCAGCAGGTGAAAGTGGTCAATTTTCCGTCTTTTGCTGTAACGCTGCGGCTGGCCTGAGATTGTGGCAGTTAGCAATTGCATCCGCAGCTCAGGTATCTTGATACATGTAGGTGAATGGCAAACTAAGGGCAACCCTGGAGCTTCCAAAGGATGTATCAAAGGATGATGCTGTGGCTGCTGCGCAAGCCCTGCCTACAGTGGTCAAGTATCTGGAGGGGAAAGACATTAAGAAGATCATATTTGTCCCTTCCAAAATTCTGAATCTGGTGGTGAAATGAAATTCAGCAAGTTTGAATTCATTGGGCCAGGCAGCAAATTTGCTTTGAAGTTGCCCAAGTGTGGCAGCAGTCTGACATGCAGGAATACAGCTCAACTGCGCTCAAAACATTGGAGTGTGACCTCAGGCATGTAACAGCGCTGACAGCATTGGCATGCACCACGAAACAGGTGTGCAATGCTTCAAAATGATTGGGCGTATTCTGACGGGCTAGTTATCACCGTATGCAACAGCGACTGTAACAATGAATTACATGCCTGTTACGGCTTGTGGTCAGGTACCTTTGGCTTCGTGTGGCGTAATATTCGCCTACGGCGTACCAAGTTCGCTGTCCAACATGCAGCCTTGGGATTAGTCATCTTGATTTGGGATTCAGGACATTTCCAGATTTCGTAAGGCTTCAGGGGTGATAAACACAAATGTCCCTAGCGGTCTGACCAAATGCCACGAAATTTCAGCAGCCTGGCGAAAAAAACTGGCTGACAACACATACGGAAGACATCAGACAAGCAGCCTGGTCTACGGCTGAATTTGAGCGCATCAGGCCTCGCCTTTTGCGACCGGGTGTGTTCTAAGTATTGTCTGGCCGTAGCTAGGCTTGGGTGTAGGCAAGATCTGCCATAGAAGAGGCCGCGGGAAGCAGCAGGCTGTGGTCACAGAGCGCTTGGGTTCTGGCACTCGGCGTAGCTCGTAAACTGCTGGGCCTTGGGCGTTGACATTTGGCAGAAGGCTGAGCGTTTGCGTCGGGCTCTGCAGTAGCTGCAGGTAGTTTGGTCCTCCAACGAACTTCTGCATGTTTCCACGTGCTCGTGGGGTCTTTCCTTTGTTGTCGATGTCTCGTGGGTCGGTACTTGCAGCGTGAATGTCTAAATTCCGCTTCTTCACAAGTGCTTGATGTGTACGCGGTCAAGTACTTTGGAAAACAAGCCGTCATGTCAGAGCCGACTGCAATGCCAGCTTCTTGCACGCGGTATTAGGTTACAGGTCCACCCATTTTTACTGGACGATTCTTGCTGCAATGACATAGTCCTATTTCTTTGTCACCATCAGCCTGTACGAACGAAGTTTGGGCGCTTCCTGCGGTTGACGAAGTAACACCTGTCAGATAGCCATGTACCAGCAAAGAGCCAGCAAGACAACTTGGCGATTACTGAAGGCATCCAGCTTGTTGTTGAGAAAGTCTTGTATTGCATCTGGCAGTGCAGCAGATTTTTTGCAATAGGCAGCTGACAGAAGTTGGCAGCTGACAGAAGTTGGCAGCTGACAGAAGTTGGTACAACAAGTTGCTGCTAAGCGTCTGAGTCCTCCTTTTGAGGCCGTCCACTGCTGGGTGGTGCTCATTCCAGCATGGCAAGGAGTGCCAGCGTAATCACTAAAAACTATTGCTCAGTCAGGTCTCGCTTTGCAGGTGTGCATGCTGCTGGCTTGTTAGTGTTGATGTTCTGAGGTGAGGAATGAGGCGAGGAGGCAGCAGAACAGCTGATGGTTGGTGGCTGCTGCTGCTGACGGTACTGGGATGGCTGCTGGTTTCTTATGGGGGTCAAAGCGTCTTTGGTAAGTTGCCCTGATGGCCTGACTAGCTTGGAAAGTACGTTTTTGCCACTCAGCAGAGGTCTGTGTTCAGAATATGATGCTGAAGTCAAGGTGTATTGTGTAGGGACACAGGGTGGATTGGTGGCTGGAGGACAGCGGCATGATGTAGAACATCGTCAGCTGCAGACAACAGGCAAGTTTTGCTGCATATGCAGAACTTGCCATGCTTTCCTAGGCATAACCTGCGCCCCTCATACAAAAGCCATGCTCTCCATGCATCACCTGCTGCTGTTGTACACCAGCAAAAGCCCAGCTGAAAATTTCTGCTGTCATGCAGATGTGACGATCAGCAGTCCCATAAGTGTCACGTCCACATCTTCGAGCGCATCGACCACCAACACAACTAAGGCAGCGTCGTCACCTACCAATGTAGCGACAACATTGTCTTCTTCACCCTCTAACCTAGCAGCAATCCTTGCTGACGAGGCTTCACCCTCTCCAGTCAGCAGCCCTTCACCCACACCAGCAGCAACCACTGCAACCACCCTTACCCCAACTCCAACAGCAACAACTGCAGGTACACCAGCCCCCACTGTTGCATCAGTAGTCGTTGCCACTGCAAGCCCTACAGCCTCCCCTTCCCCTACCCCCAGTCCATCCAGCGCTGCTTCCCCAACCCCTACACCCAGCCCTTCACCCTCACCATCCCCAACTACAGCTGCAACCCCAGCAGCCACAGCTGCAGCGACGTCTGCCCCCACAGCGTCGCCCACCCCTGCTGCCACCCCTGCAACAACAGTGGCTGCCACTGCATCCCCTGTCCCGACTGTGACCCCCACCCCCTCAGCG
>JAABUP010000169.1_pt1 | contig 146001 bp, 142 predicted proteins | sample 5559201 | NCBI WGS metagenome assembly JAABUP01 (sample SAMN10711887, study PRJNA513373) | rock metagenome | isolation source: Antarctica rocks | place: Antarctica | reverse complement strand
CCAAAATCCTAAACCCACTAACCCCCCCTAACCCCTAACAGAATCTTCCTCCTCGCCCTCCTCCTCACCATAACCTATCTCTCGCAAAAACGCCGACGCTATGCAAAAACCTTATCACAGGGCCCTATACCCGCCAAGGTTTCTAATCGTGCTAGTGGTGGAAGAGAAGGGAGGACGTGGTGGGAAAGGGGTATAGCAAGGGGCTTAAGAGAGGGGAGGGTAGGAGGGAAGGGAGGGAAAGGACTTGGATTGATTGGGAGGGTAGGTAGGAAAGGAAGAGGTGAAGGTAAAGGAGATGAGCGGCGCGGTATAGAAGGTTTAGAGAATATAGAGATGGGCAGTGCGGCCTTGAGGGCGCGGGTGGAGAGTGGTACTGGGGCTGGGACGGCTGGTGGGGGTGGGACTGGTGGGACTGGTGGAGGAGGGATGGGGATTAGTGGGGGTGGAAATGGAAATGGAAATGAAAGGGAAGGAGAGAGAGGGGTGGTACGAGGGGGCCAGAGGGAGAGGGGGGGGGAGAGTGGTGTTGGTATTGGTATTGATAGGGAGGAGGGGGAGGGAGAGGAAGGGTGGATGAGAGTCTTAGGTGGGAGATAGATGATTGCATATCTATTTGTGTTCTGCTATGTATGCAGAATCTTATCTATCTTTAACAGTACGATTTGCTCATAGCCGAACAATCAACCGGTTCATCCATCAAATCTAATATAAGGTAATTCTAGGTGGGATTATCGGATGTTTCTTCGGGCATGCGTGTGGATGGTTTTGGGTGGTTGTGCGTACTGTTGTACTTGGAATAAGAGATAGGTAGGGAAGGAGGGAGAGTAAGTGGTTGATGAATTTTATGGAGAGGAATGTAGGGTTGATTAGAGGTTGGTGTGGGATGGGGATGCGAAGTGATGACTGGGATATTTAGAATATTTAGGAGGGAGGAGGGAGGGGATGGAGGGGATGATTGTGTATTGTATATAGTGTGTGGAGTGTGGAGTTGTATATGGAGTTGGGAGTTGTAAATTTGGATGTTGATGTTGGATTGTTGAATATTGGATTTGGATATCGGATTTGGATTTGGATTTGGATTTGGATTTGGATTTGGATATAGATGTGCTGTGAATTATCTTATGAATAGATGTGATGTGACAGGGTGGGATGGGATGGGATGGGAAGGGATAGGGTGGGATAGATTAGATAATTGATGAGATGGGATAGGGTAAGGTATCAGATATTTAGATGGTCACATGTTGGCCTGAGCGCGGAAAGGCAAATGTTGTTGGCTATATCGCTTCGTTGGTTCATATGGATAGATGGTGAGGGGGGTGTGGTTTGAGACTTTGCTTTGTTCTTGGGGTTGGAATTAGATTGGATTTAGGTAAAGCGAAATATAACATATGGTAGTCTGCGAGTCGTGTTGCGGTGGATTGACTAGATGGATAGATTAAAGACGTTGCTCAAAGTCTTTCAAGCATCGTTGCTTAGCACCCTATCCACTACTCATCCTTTTCCCCCTCCCCCCTCACAAACCACACCCCACCCCATCTAATTCCTCACCCCCTCAACCCCACACCCCACAACCCAAATCTTGCACATCCACCCATCCCTAAACGCCAGCTCGCGATGGAACCCCTCCCTCCCCCCCCTCATTTCCTCGAGTTCGAATCTCAACTCTTTCTCCACCTCATCCTTCCGCCTGCCCTCGGCGTGGAAATCGGACCAGGAGCCTGTGTAGGCGGCTAGCCATTGCTCGGCGGCTTTGCGGTTGGCGCGGTCGAGGGTGGTGCAGCAGGCGTGGGTTGTGGTTTGGCAGAGGGGGGTGGTGGTTGGTTTTGGGAGGGATGTGGGTGGAGGAGGGGGTGGGGGAGACCAGGATAGTTCTTGGACGAGATAGATGCGGGGGGTGATTTTGAAGGCGGAGGCTGGGAAGCGCGTACGCTCGTCTGGTGGTGCTAGTTCTATCCCCTTGTCAGATGGTTGTTGTGCTAGGTGATATAGGACGAGGTGGTCGACTTACCACGCTGGACTTCCGCTTCAATATGGACTCCCAAAGCTTCTGCGATTTGGGTCTGTAAGCCATCATGGTCTTGTCGGAAGCTGTAGTCCCACGCGTTTGAGGGAACGCCGTGCACGGTGCCGAGCTGGATCGGATGATGGATTTCCCTCGCGGCAATGGCGTTGGCCTCTTGGGTTGTGTGAAAGGGGCCAAAAGTCAATACCTCTGCGCTTGTTTCGCCTTCGGGATTTTCGATTAACCATTCGCGGCGATTGACGTTATATTCGTAGGTTGGTTCGGTGACAGTGATCAAATCGTCTTCTTGCTCGTCTGTGCTGTGGTATGGGGTCGTGTGGGCGATGTCTTCAACTTCAGTGGCTCGCCACGCTGCGAGTGTGGCCTCTGAGATGCCCTTACCTCCTATTACCGGACGAGGGGTCGGGATTGGTCTCTCAAGTCTGGTCACAGGCTCCTCTGTAGTCAATGGATGTTCATTCCGGTTATTGAAGTCTAGGGGATCTAGCTCCTTTGATGATCGCTTTTCCATTTCCAGGAACACGTCAGGTTCCTCGAAATGGACCTTTTTCTTGCCTCTATACGCGGGTATCCCGATAGCTTGCTGAGCAATGGGTTCAAATCCCTCAACGTGAGATGAACCTTCCTCTGAATGGACCTCAGTATCCGTAGTTTTCCTGGGTCTGGGTCCGACAATTTTGGTCAATATCAGCTCAGCTGGCTGGACTCCATCCAATCTCATGGCTTGGTTATCAGTATTTCCTGAAACCCCAACGGGACCAGGCCTGGTCGTTATTGGCATTGCATTGGGTTCAGAATCCGGCGTATCTGGCGTTTCAATGAAGTTGCGTGTAAGGTCTGGTTCTTCGCCTAGAGTAGTATCGGTCGCAGTCTGCACCTTGATAGGACTAGATCTAGTGGGATCCGATACGTCGCAGTTAATCACCCTGGTCCAATCTGGTAGATTATTGCAATCTTGCCCTTTTGGACAAGTCTCAACCACATCTTGAAGTCCATTAGAAGTACCGCCATCTTCTAACGCACGAATCTCCTTTTTCTTCAGGCGCTGACGCTTCTTGGCTTGCCATTCTGCGTTCGAAATTACTTGTCCCGGCATGAAGAGATCGTGAATTCCCATCTCTGAAAGCGGCCGTTTGGAGTTAGATTTAAGGATACTCAGCGTGGGCTGTAAGGGGTCCGACTTCTTTTTAGGTACTCTCTTTGGCCGGGGCTTCGAAGGGAGTTTGCGAGAGGAACAGGAAGCGACGATAGCTTGGGGGGAAGTAGGGGGGAGTGTATTGGGGACTTCCTTGGCTGTGCTTGCTGCCTCTCCGTCCATGATAGCGTGAGCAGATGCATAACGAGGGTCGTCTTCCGCACTCTGCATAGCGGCGAATCCCATTGGCCGACCATGACCATTCGTGATGACTGGTAAACTTGGTAGCTTCATTCGTTGTGCTAATGTTCCAGCTTTCTTTGACCCGGGTTCTTTCCCCGAGCTAGACCTGTCTATTGGGGCTTTCTCGGCAAGCTGGGAGATCATAGAGAGACTAGAGTCCGCTTTCTGCTTTGGGACTGCAGTAGCCGTCGCGAGATTAGAACGAGATCCAATCGGCTTCTCATCCTTATGGGCTTGTCTCTCAGGAGGACATTTCTCTAAGGTGGTTCGAGAATCTGGCATTCGTCTGTTGGAAGGAGAGTACATACGAGCAGTGGGTACTTGTGGTTGCTGAACTGTACGATCATCGTGATAAATCTTACACTTTGCCTGACCTTTCCGGCACGCCAATGACTCTTTGTGCTTTTGTGTGACTGGTACTAATACCTGGGATGTTCTCTGATCCTTATCATGACGAGAGCCAGCCTCTATCAGGCTCTGCACGGACTTCTTGAAGTCTTCGCCATAGGCAAATATATCGTCGTCACAAGGAACGTTGATCTTGGAAGCGGCCTGTAAACTACTATCAATATGTAGTGGATCTAACACCAAGTAGCAACTCACCGTATGGGATAGCGCCGCTTTGGCTTGAGGTAGATCGTCGAAGAGATCCATATAGTTTAACTCCTCGGGCTCTTCGTCATCCAGTACGATTGCATCTTCAGAATTGTCGCCTTTGCGTCCGGACATTGTGTCACCCGAGGGAGCTTCGAATGGGCTGAAACCAATGTTGTGAGTTTGGTCTGAAATTTGGCGGCTGTTGTCTGCTAAGATTTCTTTTATCTTAGAAGTGAAGTTGATGACACCAATTCACTGTGTGATAAGATGCTAAGAATTCTTGGAGGACGATGTCCAGCATAATAATCGCAATTAATGTTGCATCAAGTAAGCCTTGGCGATGTGAAGCGTTGACGAGTCTGTCATAGAGTGAACCATGGGAAATCGAACCGTATATACTGCATCGTATAGAAATCTATGAGAGGGTGTTAGCAAGACTTTTGGATTCAAGCCTCTAACTTGGTGAGCTTCCACATGATTGATAGCTTTTAGATGTGATAATATGAAATAGGCGAAGTTAAGAGGAAGTTTATGAGTACGGTATCTTACCAAATCTATTGCACATACTTGAGCTTCCAGTAGCTCAGTCAGCAATCCTTTCGAGCTCGCATACCAAGCAGACATGCAAATTCTGGCAGCCGTGAAATCCCGAATGTTGGCACAGCCAACAATGCCAAAAGAATGCCGTTCTAGGTTGTCGGGATACGCTCAGCACCCGTGACTGGCAAAAGCTCTGGCAGTAAAGCATACCAACAACATGCTTTGGGGTGGCTGGGAGCCAGGTCAAAGACAGCGACACTAGCAACATCCACTTCCTTTGCTGGCAAGCTGAATCGTCCTAGATCGCTTAAACCTTACATCTACTCACAACTCGAAAGATGATTGCCAATTTCGGAGGACCCTGGCCATCGATCTCCTCTCCTGCGAAGGCACGCACCACTTTCAGATCCAAATAGTACTTGCAGGCCAGCTGACTCGTACATTCATTTGGATCTTCACCAACAACCCCCTGTCCTGATGGTAATGGTCCTCTCAGTCGTCATTAGAAACCCTTCTCATACTGGCACCCCATTTGATTTCGATCGGCAAACTGCCCGCATGAGGGGAGCTACCAGTCAGTGAAGGCCTACTGTCCTTCTCAGGCTCTCCATCATCATCGTCGTCCATCGTGTCCTCTTCCTTGCTATCCCTCGCTAAGCTGGATCCTCTGGCCCCGATGTTCTCGTCAAATTCAAACACATCTTCATCATTGTCCAGAAGGTCAAAGGGCTCCTCTGTACCGGTCGACAGGTGCAGAGAAGTATCTGACTGGCGGCCGATCGCTTGGATATAGCTTCCGAAGGAAGTGTCGGCGTTATTCGACGCCGTCCGTGTACCTGCTAATAAGGAGCTGCCACCCTTACTCCCTTCAATACCATTGGTACTCGTCTTGTCGGCCCTCTGCCCTCTCAGGACCTCAAATTTCTCAAACCCCTTTGCTCCCTTCGGCGGATTCGTGGGATTCCGATAGACTGCATCGTCGCACCGGCTCGCAACAGGAGAAGTACTAGGCGAGACCACCGTATCATCGATCGAGAACTGCACACGCTTTGGAGACTTTGGCTCCCTCGCATTCTTCAGGCTGCTTCTCCGCCTATCAATGCTCGCATCCAACCTAGACGACAAGCGTGGATGGTCGCTTGCGTGCTCCGGCGGCACACTCGAGCTCAGTGGTCGTGCAGGCCTAGCCGGCGGACTTGTCATGCCCGAGCGTCGATACTCCGCCGAGCATGAAAGCATAGATTGTCCACCTCGTCTCGCGTTTGCAACTTCCTTCTTGACTTCCTCCCTCTCCTCCCGTGTTCTTGTAGCAGCGACCACTACTCGCCCCGACTCATCCTTACCCTCCTTCCCATCCCACGACCCTCTCTCCAACTTCCCCTTTTCCTCCCCCCTCAGGAACGCTATACCCTCTTCGCCCATCAAACCCACCCCCTTCTGTTTCCCCAAAGATATGCGTTCAAAGCCTGTACGACCTCGAAAGGACCGTACAATGGAAGGCTCCCCTCCCTCTCCCTCTGCCCCCAACAATCCCAAAAATCTCGGCGTAAAAACCCCTTCAAACTCCCCCTCTTTCTCATGCACCTCCCCCCTCCCTTTTTTCCCCTTCCCAATTTTGATCCTCGCCCTCGCTGCCCTCAATTCACCCTCCACCCTCCCCACCAAAACCTCAATGTCATCCCTGCTACCCTCACCCTCCCCTAACCCCCTCAACTTCACTTCAAAAGCCCTAAACTCCCTCTCCTTCAGGCCCCGGAAGACCTCCATCTCATCTTCCAACTGTTCCCTCTTCCGCCGGACAGCCTCCATGAGTGCCATTTCTCGAGCCGCATCAATGCCCGAAGCCATGCGTGGTTCGATTCTCGTGCGGGAATAGCTCGTTTACGCTTCTGGAAACGTATCAACAACTTCTAACGATATAATGCCTGTCAAGTAATGAACATAATGATCATTGACCTCGTCCGGGCGATAGAAGTGTTGTCCGATGGGTTTACTGAATGCGCATGTTTCGGTGTCACAAGCTGTTCCGGCCTCGGCAACTAGAACAACGTGTACGACGTGGGGGTTGGGGGGGTTAGCATCCGGAACAACTTTTTCCCCTAGGAGCTGGGCCTAGGCCTTTGAGGGCTTCCAGGGCACCAGGGGTGAACGGAAGCTATCCATAGGCAGTCCCTGGGAACCTTGTACGCCTTAGGCAATGCCTATGCCTAGTATGAACATCTTAGGGGGACATATATGCTATATTCCGAGTCTCTATTGATAACTGCGGGGGGTCGAAAACGCAAAAATTGACCCCATCCGACCTGGGACCCGGCCTTTGAGGCGACGAGAGGGGTATAAGCCTTCAGTACCTTGATCAAGGGGGGTTCTGAAGTCGCTGGGGTTTCGATCGCGTTCGTAGGTAGATCATTAATAGCTTTGCAGCCGCTCACCATGGATCAATACAATTACAGGCCCGATCACAAGGTCGGTCATCTCCCCCATGTAGATATTGAAGAGGACATGCCCCATTCGATTAGCATGCATTGAATGCGGTCTAAATCTGCTTTTAATGCTGCTGCCTGCCCTAACAACAATGATCGAACGCTTCAAAATCTATGATGCACCACGAACGGACTACCGCCATCATCAGCGTAAACCAAGACGCTTGTCGAGCTCCTCCGCCTTGCCAGGAGCGTCCTCAAAATCATGTTGAAACTCATCGTCAAGCATCACCTCGGCCACCTGCTCCTCATCCGTTTCGTCCAGCGGTGGAGGCACATCCAGGATGGGAATGGTATCCTGCTCCGGCGTACCAAATACGCCACTCGTCGTACCCTCGTCGTCGTTGAAGTCGGTCATCCTGTTCTCATCGTCTCCGCTGATCGAGCTCTTGGCGACCTTGGTACTGCTATCATCTGCGAAAAGGTCCTCGTCCTGGCCGTCTCCTCCACTGGGTGAATTATTCGCGGGTGCCAACCCGTGGCCGGAGCCGAATTTCCATGGAGGATCGGTATCGTGAAGATTGTACTGGAGAGGTCCCCGCCACATTCCCTGATCCATGCCGAGGCCCTCGTCAACTTCCATGCTTTCCAGAGTCGGCTCTTGCAGATCTCTGGGGTCCAGGGTTCCTCTAGGATCTTGGGTCGAGTACCCAGGTAGTTCATCTACAGGATCGTCATCGTCAATCCCTCTCCTCACCGTCAATGCTCTTGTCCCGTCCGCCGAGCCACCACCTCCCGCTTGGTGAGCTGCTCCTGCTGCGCGTAAAGCGCTCGACGAGCCAGTGCGGGAGGAGTCGTCGAGACGCTTGCCTTCCCCCGCCGGTGATGGTGCACGGGAAGTCGGTTGAGATTCGGGTTCATTAGCGTCGGTAGCTGCAAGCAATTGTTCAAAGAAAGGGCCCCCTAAAGGGACAGATGAGCGGCGGCGGTAGAATAAGAGATATGCAGCTGATGTTACAACAACTTTGGGGTCGGAACGTCGTGATACAGCCGAGTCTGATTTTGTCAGTATCGTTGCCTCCGCACGGAGATTTTTGTTTCAACATACCATTGTATTCATACCAAGATTTGTCAATGTAATTCTGGGCGTATGCCGTGTAATGACCACCACCAAGACCGCCGTAATGGTTATCCACGGCAAAAAGATCGTAGATGGGGCTTTTCTCATCATCCTGGATTGCCAGCTTTGTAGTCAAATCTAATCCTTCGACAGGAAAGTCAACAAGGACATCCAGCTTATCTCTCATTCGCGCTTGAGAGCTAAACCGCTTAAGGTGCACGACTAGGATATCTGGCGCCTTCCAGATCTCGAAGGTTTTGCTAGCTCGGCGATGCTCCTTGCAACGTGGACAATACCACGCATCATCTTGAGAGAGGATTTCCGGCTTGCCAAATTCGTCGAGGCAGTCACCCAGAGTGATGCCATTTCTTCTGCGGCTGTTGCGAATCCTTCGCTTCTCGTCCAGCTCCGCATCTGGTAGCGTTGGTGGGTTTTCACATGTAGCTACACCTCGCATACAGTCATCCTCATCCCGCCCCTCGATCCCAAGGAACAGTGCATCGTACGCATCGGGCATCCAGTCAAGTACAAGTGATTCACCTAGATGTAGCAAGGGGCCACTCTCTGCTGGTGTCACGTCCCTGCTGGCCTGCATACTGGCTTGTATCTTGGTGGCAGCTGCTCGATTGTATTTGCCTTGGCGGGAATACGTGATCAGCCCCTTCTTATTGCGTGGCGTAGACCTATTGAACTTACTAAAGCCTGTGCTAGGCTGTAAAATCTGCTCGACAGGCGGTAATCCGTCGTCGTCACTGTCATCCCCAAGTTGATGCTGAGCTTGGAAGGTAGGTAGAACGTCGTCCGCATCCTCGTCACTGGTGATTGGGCTTTCAGCCATATTTGATTGACGCTGTGCGATTTGTTCCCTAGCACTGATCTTCGGACGTGGCGAGGCCTCCGGAATTCTCGAAGCAAGTGTTGCGTAGTCTTTTCTCTCTTCGGAGATGTAGTTGATGCCAGTGGGTATCATAGTCCTGCTACTAGGAACGACCTTCATCTCAAACAGACTCCGAACGCCAGGCGTGATAAAGCTGTTTGCCCGAAGCATAGGAGTGATGGGCTTGCGATTTGGCTCTACAAGTGGTCGTGTCTGCGTATCTGATGAGGAGCCAGGCTCCTTGTCGCCATCACGCATAAATATGTCTATCATACCGTCCTCGCTTTCGAGCGACTTCGCTTGCGTTTCCGATGTCTCATCCGAGTTCAGGAGCACAGTGTCCGAATCCTCTGCTGTATCTTCTTCTGTTCCAGCTTCCTCCCGCAGAAAGTCTCGCGTGGTCATGGTCGCTGCTCGAGCCAATACCTTCCGCAGAATGGCATCATGGTCTTTGGCTTCCTCGCGATTCACGACAATGAAGCTGGGAGCTGCAAAAAGGCTGTTTGAGCGGTATATCTTCGGACCGCCCTTTAGTCGGCGATGGAACACAGGTACAAGCATCCGATCTGCGACTGGTGAGTCATCATCTGGAATTTCCTCGTCGTCGTTACTACTTGAGTAGTGGAAAGACCTCTGGGGTTTCTTCTTCGTCGGAAAATTGGTCGGCCGGCCCTCAAACTCCCAAATGCCCACAGTGTCGCTATCGACAATGTTCTCCTCCCTAATAGTTGCAGTGTCCTGGAACAGCTTATATATTCCATGCTTGTAGAGTTCAGCTACCATTGTTTGCTTGGGATCAATCCCGACTCTGACAGCCACAAACTCCTTGAGAGCTAGGAAGCTCGCATTCTTGTCTATGTCAACGTCCACAACGACCGGCTTCGAACGAAGAGGGAAGACAATGATCTTCTTCGACCAGACGCTCGCGATTGGCAATTGTAGGGTGAGGTTATTGAAAGGATCGAAGATGATGCTCACTTTGTCACAAGTCGGACAGACCACAGTAGATTTGTACATGCCAGCGAACAGATCCGTGATGACTGAGTCGTTGCGCGCCTTGTATATCTCCCAACATCTGTCTGCCATTGCCTTCAATGCAGCAGTGTCATGAACCATCTCGTCAGTTGAGTCGGGCTTTTCGATGTACGGTTTCTTGAGAACACGGTTGAGATCTTCCTGTAAGCCATCAAGGAGAAAGAGTAGGAACTCTTGCGAGTCTTGTTGTTGGTAGCCAGAGAAGGAGGGACCGTATTTACCAATTATGTTTTTGAACTGTCTTGGAGCGAATGAAGCTATACCACTTGCATTATAGATCTCGTGTAACAGCGTGGCATATGATTTGGCAACCTGACCATTGTGAGCGAGTACGTTATCTGGGTTCAGTTCACTCTTGTATTTGTCATCTGTATACTGTTAGCGGGCCATTCGAAGGGTATAAGTATCTTAGGCACTTACGAAGAAAGTATTCATTTAGCTCTTTCGCACTGCGGACACACTGAAGGGCTGAGTTCATGTAACAAGTATTACCAAGGTTGCTCAAGCCCACTGTACCGGGCGTACGACCATTCTTGGCCTGACGACCACGAGTCATAATGCCTCCTCGCGCAGGACTTGTGCTCCTGCTAGTATTGGCAGTCGGCTTCAGGGAACTTTGAGCGGTGGTAGCTCCACTCTTCGTGATGCTGATGCCTATGCCACCAGATTTCGCCTTCGCTGTATCTGAAGGCCATTCTCCACCAGCTGGACCACCGATCATCTCCTCTAGTACTATCACCTCATCCTGGAGAAGACCAACAACATCTAATCTGGAGCCTTTTCCGTTGTACTTGTCGTTAGCAGTTTGATCGGTGATATCGATCAATTCACGCTGAGGGCCAAGCTGTAGTCCGTTGAACTTGTTTAGATCTAAGACGAGCTTATCACCTGGATCTACCGACAGAATCGCACCCGGTGCAGGGGAATTGCTTCGTGACGCTGCGGGTGTCATCATCCCCCCTTGAGAACCTTTGTCCAGGCCGCCCAGAATGCGCCACACTCGGACCTTCGTCTTGAGATCGATACCCGCTTTCTGTTTTGCTTGCCTTAGAAAGTTCTGGTAAAGATCATGCCGGCTTGCTAAAATCTTGACGGGAGTTGCATCCCTCTCTTTCTGGGACTTGGTACTCGTCTCGTCGTACACGGGGAGCTTGAGGATGGTAAAGACGGGTGGGTGCAGCTCGTATTGTAGATTCTCCTGGGTTTCGCTCGTACTGGTATTGTGGCAATACCTTCTTATGATTGGGGAACCTTTCGAAAGTCCGTACCACTGTATGATGTAGTCCCACGCAGCCTGCGGTAGTATCTCGAAATCGTCGCCCATATTGAGACCCGGCTTCAAAGCCACAAAAGGCTCGCCAGCTTCGTCTTTGTATCCACCGGCTGAAGGGTCCGTGATGAGGTTGATGCCCTCATTGTCCACCTGTCCGATCGGGCCTTCTCTAGCCTCTTTCCCAAATTTGCTCGTCTTTTCAGCTTCCGTGCCTCGAGCGAGGACTCTAGATAGCCATTTATTCGCAACAACATAACCTTTCTGACCCTCTTGCAGGTCATGTTGTGTTATCTCCGTCACCAGTTTGATCTGCTCGTCGATGGACGGTATATTCGCCGTAGCCGCGCTTGAGGCTGACGAAGCTCCTGAGACATCACCGCCGGATGTGGAACTTGTAGATGAAGTACCACTTTGTTGGTCTAAGTCCTGGGTCAGCATGTCGACGGAGGCCTCTCTCTTGTGACGCGTTCCTGGATTTTTGGATGCACGCCTTGCAATTGGTCCTAGGTCACTCATAGCTTGTGTAGCCCCATTTCTGGCTGCAGTGTTATGTTTTTCATAGTCATCCATGTCTACATCTTCGTCTGTCATGGCTGAAGCACGTCTTTTGGCCGGTGATGCGGATCGGATGGGCGACGATGCTCCACCACGCAGCCCGCTGCTCGCCAAGGAGCCCCTCCTCTTGCTTGTTCCAATCGTGTCAGTGCTGGAGGCGTAGCCGTCGCTATCGAGAGTGACACCGGCAAATGCCCCGGTTGGCGAGCTTCCTGCAGTATTCGCAGGTTCTGGCGTTGGGGACCTCCCCGTCCTTGCTCCCTCTAAAATTAGGTGCTGTGGTATGTTCCGCGGAATCGTAGGCGAGAGGGTAGGTTTCGTAGCGTGATCGGCAGGCACCGAGGAGGGCGGAGACGAGGTATCTCTACTACCTGCTATTTCTTCGACAATATTCGGGGGGGAAAGCCTGCGCTTCTTGAAGGAAGACGTCGTGAAAGCGGTGATGGCCTTATTCCCTTACGGAAATAAGGCTACTAGGCAGAAGATGAGCTCTATATGCCTGAACAGTCAGAATACGGTCTCAATCACAAGAATCGTCGTTCCTTTGTTTCGGTATGCAAAGTGTGAGACCTTGGCAAGTCTCGAACGTAGGATGCCCCTGCCTAGACGTCCAGCTGTCGCCGTTGCTGCATTCGACCTCGCTTGTGGGAGCGCGTCGATCTGCCAAGCTCAACACGGTCTCCAGTCACTCCGAGGTATACACCTTTTGTGGCGAAAGACTAAGTACTTGGTAAGAAGTAGAGATGGTGCTTAATGGGAAAGTTAAACTTCCGTAGTGATGTTTGAATTGATATGTAGAATGTGAATCAACCTAGTACAACACAGAGCTTTCTTCCCTTTACAACTTCTTATCAACACCATGATAGCAAGCTTTAAAACCATCACCACCTATGGTGATGTATAGACATCAACAACACTTTCCAATGTAAAACTCCCATGCCATGCAATATCCTAATATCCCCGATCCACGCCCGAAAGATTACAATATGTACAATTTCTTATCCATAACAGTTTCGGCCAAGTCCAACAATATGTCCTTTTCATATGAACGAGATCCAAAAAATAGTACCACACAGAGACAGCAATACCAATGCCGTTATAATGCTCGCGCCTGCCTTGTCTCCGGTCGTTATCTTCATGTTCGCACTGGGATTGTCACCCAACACAGGGTTATCTCCTGATCCGCCTACTGCAGGATTTCCTTTACTCGTTCCCCCCGAATTGGCAGTAAATGGCGGCGACACCTTGGTGATCAAATTGGCCTGAATGACACTCAGGGCTGACATCTGTTCGCCCACGCCATGCTTTCCATCCCAGGTGGACGAATACCAATGTCTGCCGCATGTCTGGCCGTCAGAACCGCCGGAACATTGTGCTGCGGCACCTTTGGCGCTGGTTTGTAACTTTGGGATGATGAAATTGGATGTGAAGGGGGCTATTTGTGTGGTAGCTGCCATCCAGCGGGAGAGGTATGCCTTGAAGGAGGGTTGATCATAGTTGCAAGTTATTTGCGGCTCACAGGCTATTTCGACCATAATGTTGCCGCCGCCGAATTCGCTTGGGAAGAAGACCTGAGTGCCATTTAGCATGCCCTCGAGGCGGGTCTGCCAGGTAGGATTCCCATTTGTCTGAAGGTGAAAGTATCAGTAAACGTCATCCTTTCCGAGTTCAAGATTCGGTATACGAACATAGTTATACATGTTCGCGGCACCCATGAGGTAGGTGCCAATATTATAGGTCCATTGCAGCTTATCTGCTATCGTGCAATTGTTCCCAATCTGCGCGCCATCGTAGACGACGTAATCACTAGTAAGAAGTGGTGTATGGCTCATCCAATTGTAGGATTTGTCCGCCCAGTCTGCGTACGTTTGATTGCCGGTGTATCTGGCTAGACGAGCCGCAAGTTGGAAGAAGCCACCATTCGAAATACTGTTCTTATAGTCAAACCCCTTGTTCCATTGGAAGATCTGCCATCGAAGTCCTCCACCACAGTTTGCATCATCCCAACGTGTCGTTTGAAGGTTGAACACTGCTTGCGCGAGCGCCAGCCACGATGTTTTCGCACTAGCAGGAGGAGCAGGAAAATTGAACTCCACTGCAGACATGACTGCAAATGCCCAAAATGCTTGGTCATCGTTTCCCTGAGCGAATGTCAGCTGCCTTATCTCTGGTTGCCACTGTCTTCTCGAATCCGGTGTAGTATAAGTATTGTAGGAGTGGGCGCAAACTTGCATACCTCTGTTTTCGTTTGATTCGGCGGCATGTAGTCGTTAGATGGGCCAACTTGTGCCAGTAAACCCTGCGTAACCACATCGTTGTATGTAGTGTCTCCTGTGTAATACCAATATTCAATCATCTGTCCGAACATAGCACCTGCTTCCCACCAATAATATGGATCCGGTAGTAAACCCTGTGGCATTCCTGTCAAATTTCCCTTGTAGTAACTCATCATGCCGTAGGCTGTCGTAGCTGCCGCTGCTTTGATCGACGCTGCATCGCAAGAGAAACGAGTCAATCATTTGAGCGTCTGAGGACTTACAAAACCCAAAAGAAGATCACTCCACGTGGTTAGGGATGCATGCTTACCAGCGTCGCCAAGGTCCAATGTAATAGCTTGCACCGTCTGTCCACCGAAAAGTAGCGCACTCAACGCCCCCAATAGCTGGGGCTTCCGCCGGGAGAAAAACATAGCGAGCAAGCGAGGGTATCCGGAGTCGTATTAGAGTAAATGACAAAAAGTGCAGCGATGATTATACAATAAATATGAGCCTCGCAAATAGATTAAGAAGGAGGTTCTTCAGGTGAAGTGGGAGAAGCGCAAGGCGTGGACGCTGCCATCGGCGGCCGCGCAGTATCAGCAGGAGAGTCGAAGGTATGAGGTTGCTATCGCGTGTAGTTCGGAGTGTCGTCGTCGTGAAGAAGAGTGCGCCCTGGTGAACAGTTGAAAAAGCGGAGTCTCGTCGTCGTGTACCTATTCCTCCTAGCGGCACGCGAGGCCCCCCAAAAGCTGATCTGACTGTAATTGCAGACCCCTGTTGAGAACTCGAGCTAGAATAGAGCAATACTCCGTACACAGCCCGAGGCTTGGCTAGACCTATGAGAAGCGATTTCGGACTGTGACACGCGGTCGGCTGGGTGATTAGTGATGCGCTGGACAATGATGCTTGTAACACAGGAAAACAAGTAAGGGGTGAAGGGGCAACAGGCTATGCCAAGGCCAAGAGATTGTTGCCGATCCGTCGATCCGGGGGAAGGCTGCAGGTTACCGGAGGATTGAAGATAAAAATGTAAGTAGTTTGCTACAAGCACTGCGATTCAATCCGTGTCTATAGTTAATAGCGATATAGAACGAATGTCTACGATGGACAAAGCCGAAGCTTGAAATGGCTTGAACAAGCCTTTCGGCGTCCTCCCACAGGCGTGCTCAGCCGCGCAAGGGGCAGGGTTAAAGGCGCAAGATATGCAGGTACGTACCACTAGGTTTGAAAGTGATACCAGGGCTTGTCGGGAGTCACGCAAAAGCAGTTCTCGAATTATGGTCAGATGTTAGATATTGATAGCTAGCCGTTCTGTCATATACAGGTACACTATCCCTACCAGAGTGCTGGATGGATATATCACAGTGTCGCAAGCGCCGCGTTGATGCTACCTCGTCTCGATCTTGTCGACCTCTTCCTTCGCTTCTCGCCACGTCTCGACGTTCTTTTTCGCCCAGTCGATATGGCATTTGGCATATGCAATCTGAACGGTCATGTCAGCCCAGGTTACACGACAGAGGAGGTGACTATAGATACCATATATCGCTTCAGATCATCTTCTTTCTCCGTCTGAAAGCGCTTCAGGTCTTTCAGTACACCAGCGCTAGCATCTTTCACATCTTGTTCTGATACTTGAAGAGCTTGCTCGAGCTATCGTCACGTTAATATGCGCCGAAGTGACATGAAACGGAGCGCTCACATGAACCAAGCTGTCCTTAGTCTTCCCAATCTGATCCCGCCTCGTTCGCTCCGGGTCAGCATCGACAATACCCTGGAACGTATGGCTGAGTCTCCCGAATATTTTATTTGCTACGAATCCACTGCTTCCGCTTTTGCTGCGAGATCTGGAAGGTGTAGATGGATCTTGTTCGCCATGCTGTGCGGAAGGTACGTCACCGTGTGTAGGTGGAAAATCGGAATCTATAGATGTTCGATCTTCGCCTTCTGCCCGCCCAGTACCGGCTTCAGATCTGATGCTTCGTGTAGAAGCGTCAGAAATTGCCCGTTTAGGTGGAGGCCCACTTTGCTGGCCACCACTGCTGAGGTATTGCTCTATCCGATTCGCCTCCAATTCACTCCTCTCCAAACCTTCCAAAAGCTGTCTCTTTGTGATTAGCTCGTCTTTTGTCATCTCTTCTTGTATTCGCTTCATGATTCTGAACCTCAGTACACCGCGCACAACGCCCGCAAATTGTGCGCTTTCTCGCATTGGCTCCGCGAAATTGGCTCCCAAGGTGGAAGAGAGTTCTTCTGTCGCAATGTACGAAGAATCCACGGCTTGACCGATCTTTTCAATGGCAGTGGCGAGTGTCTGGGAATGCTCTGAGAGCGAGAAGCCATTGTAGCGTGCCCCTAATTCTGCCATATCGGTTGAGAGTGATGAAAGATGTGTCAGGGTACGCCGGTTGACTTTCTCAATGTTCCCTTGCAAGAGCAGTTCCAGTTCCCTTGTAGAAGCTTCAAAGTTGTTGAAGTACGGGTCAAGATCTTGCTCAGAAAGGTGCTGGGAAGATGGTGGGAAGCGGCCAAAGACCTGGGGTCCTGGAATTGTGTGGGCTGCAGAGGAGGCCATGTAGGATTGCCCTGGGGGAGATGAAGGAGTACCAGTAGCTGAAGTTCTCGACGCGGACTTTAGCTTGGCGGAAGAAGCTGGGACTGGGAGCCATTGATGTGCGGGTGTGGGGTTTGCGGGGTCAAGAGGAGGTGCCTTGTAGATGCTCTTTGGTACCGATGCCGCTGGATGCGAGTGTAAGACCTCGCTCTACTCCACTCATCAGCCCAAAAGTTATACATTTTCCCAGTGGCCCTACCCAGCCTGCGTTCGGATCCAAGAACTTCCACCAGACACCGTCCTCTCGGACCTCCTTCATCTTCCGGCAACGGTTCAGAAATACAGCCAGCATTCGTTTTCGTAGATCAATGATGCTCGTGTCCTCTTTTGCTTTTGTGGGCTTGGCCGCATAGTCGGCCATCGAATGCTTCTCTGGGATCGGAGGTATGATCAACGTTGGATGAAGGTTGACGAGGGTAGCTCGTAGGGAGCTAAATTCGGAGTACCGCCTACGGACTTCCCACTCCTGCATAGTATCAGATAATCATCCTCGCACTCTCGACGCCAACATACCCCAGTCCGAATCGTATATGCAATGTAGCTCCCCCCATTCTCATGGCTCTTGCCCGCATCCGTGATCAAAATCTGGAGATCCTCATTCTCGTAAAGAATCTGCTCGATACGGCTGTCGTACCCGCCCTTCTTCTGAGGTCTTCTCTGCTGCACATATTCCTCATCTTCATCACTCAGATCCCGAGGCTGTGAAATAAATGCTGGAGGGTCGTTGCGAGTTGGTTCGTCGTCTGAGGTCGGAGTAGAAGACCGTTCGAAACCTTGCACATCCCTGGAGTTAGCAAATCTGATTGTGAGTGCACTTGCAAGGTCTTCTCTGGACCTAGTCACCCACCACGATTCTGGGGGCTTTGCTGTTGATTGTCGGTAGGGTCACGGCGGTCAAAGGAGCTGTAGGGATTGTTGTCCTCGTCATTCCACATTTTGCCTACTGTTCATGACAACCAAGATTAGAGTACCTGAGACAAATAAGCTTGCCAAAGGAGTTGCTATTCTGAATTACGTAGAGATGCCTTCATCATGCTTACTGCTCCAGCGTTTCGGCGGTTCGGCGTCCGGATCTTGCATGGCCTTGGCAAAGCTTGGCAGGTTAGAATCAGAAGCTCCACTCGAAAGTACTTACCTTCTGACATGCCAACTACAGACAACGCAACCGAAAAAGGCCTGGAAAAGTAAATGGTGAATGTTGAATAACTATCGGGGTTATCTCCTTTATGTATAGCGGATAATTGACCCTGATACATCCATGGATTTTAAACATTAGTGATGCGCATCCATGGATGATGATTCTCGTCAAAGGACGAAAGCTTGGGTTGCCTTGCGGGTCAAGTGTCTATGTCAGTGGGATCGGATGATAAGGGTATTTGGTATGTCTAGAGGGGGGGAAGCAGATCTAAGCTGTCGAGAGGAGGAGTCGCTCATCGGGTGAAGTAAGTAAGTTGGAGATATAGTATTGATAGTAGAAGATGATGGGTCAGTCTATTTTGTATGACTGTATAGTGTACTCATTTCTTGCCGAACTTTGCCTTCATCATGGGTCGTAATCTGTTTCCAACCTGAATGCATGCATTCCGCGATCTGAACATTTACCGAAGAATGAGCGTCGTACCATACTCCAGAAGCTAATACCGTACTCAAGACAAGAGACAGACGTTCGTGAAGCTCTCCTAGCTCAATATACTCCTGACAATTCCTCTCCAGTTGCCGAATAGCCATTCGTCACCATGCCTTCCGCACGTCATCGTGGTATTCGACCTTCTCATTCGCGTCCTGTTTCCCTTCTCTCTTTCCTCCCTGGGCCTCCGTATCCGAGAAGGAATTTGGGAGTATGTGTTTACAGAACAGAAAGAGTAGCGCGATAGCGACGTCGACCACAGTGAGTCTGTGTCTGTGGTGGAAAGTGATGAGGTGGGTGAGCTGTTGCGTGAGGATGTTGCGGAGTGCCTCGATTTTGAACCGCTCGTGGATGCGGCTGAAGTAGAAGGAGATGTATTGGTGCGGAGCGGTGCGAAGCGAGAGCTTATATCGGCCGAAGCCTCGATCGACGTGTTCGACGGGTTTGCTGCAGAGGGAGAGGAGGGAGGGGGGAGGTTGGTGGTTCTGAGACGGGTGGTCCTATCCATTGGTGGGAGTATGGTTGCGATCGGGTGATGGTAGTGGGTGGATGAGGGAAGGGCGATAGATTGCTTTTTATTGGCCTGCGATGCGGTCTCTGGTGGAAGAATGCTGGGGGAGACGCAGTAGGTGTGTAGGTGATCTGACTGTAGTAATCAAGAGAGTAGATGCTGTTCAGTGGGTCGCAGCCACAACGAAACATTTCATGTACGATCTGCTGGATTCGTTATGTACGAGAGAACAATACTGCAAATGGAGAGGACTGGGAGAATTGATAGCAATTGGGAGATAGTAGAATAAGCAGTGTATTATACGATTATTAGGCTTGGTGAGAGTAAGGACTTCTGCTGCGAGCAGTAGTCAAAGGAATTGTCCAGGATGAAACGCCTACATGCCAACGCACACACTTACATGATCATATCAAAAAGCGGAGAATGTTGTCAACACACCACTCAGACTCAGCCCAACAAGGAGCTCTAGGGTCAGACTTGATCCCACCGATGCAGTGTCGCATCATGCAGTCAGCACTGCATTCCTTGGTAAGTCCTTAGGGCGTGGTCAGGAAGGCCAATACACGTGGAAAGTGGTCGTCCAGGACAGCAGATTCGCCCGTGGCTGCATGCATGGAAGCCCGACTGCATTTTGAGGGGGCTTGTAGTCTATCGTGCCATGTGGCTCTGGGGACGCTAGGTATGTACGTCTCGGAGGAAGTCATGTGTAGGTGGCAGTCTATGAGCCAATAAACACAGTAATCCATTGGTTTCAAGGATATTCGTAAATGAAAGCGGGAGCATCTCGCCTCGATCGCGGCTGGTATGTTCTTTGAAGTCGTGCCAGTGCCCGGCGGAGACGATGATGCTTGCGTTTCGCGTAAATGGGAGGAGGTGGGAGAAAGAATCCTTCGTGGTGAGGCCCTCGAAGCCTGAAATCTCCGGTGGGAGGAATTTGGCTTGGCGTTCTGTACTTACCTTTTCTAGCCTAGAACTAGTTCGAGCGAGTTTCCTTAGGGCTGACCAATCTGACCAGCATACGCGAGTTTCAGATTTTGGCTATGTTTGGATCCATGTTTCGGATAACAGCATTAACCAAGGTGATGTGAGCCGCAAGGCGCGTGTTGTATGTATCAGTTGCCTCATCCCGCTTATTGCCCCGAATAGCAACATAAGCATTGCATGGGTATAGGTTCACAGAGAGGAATTAGTATATTCACCAGCCCCAACGTCTCATCCTGAGCTGAATGCCAACGTTGCTCCGCCTTCCAACACAACGACCATGGGTTATCGATGCAAGTGCGTGCTCCTATGACTTGCTGCACTCAAGCTCAGGGAAGCTTTGCAAAACAAGCTATGTTGTTGTGACAGTGAGGACACCCTATTGCTATCCATCCTCAACTAAAGCTCGGACGTTGACGAAAGGTGTTGGCTGCCTTGTGTCTGAGTCCCCGAGTTGGAAATCCTCCAACATTGATCGATGAAACTTGTCTCAGACATGTTGACAGCCGATTGTACACATATCAGGCTCTTCGACAACATACCAGCACTTTTTCTGGGCACCCTACAATGTATTGTGTAGTCATCAATGATGTCGTTCAGGCCATAACTCCGGACATCCCACAGTCTGCAAATGATAACGTGGGCTATATGCCACCTTCTTCACAACTAGTATGAGTTGAATAAACATGAATATCTCGCGAAGCTCCCTCGTCGACGAACAGGCACTACCTCCTAAACAGCATGATATCCTCAAAGCCGTATATCAGATTACAGGCCACGACACCAGTAATGCTTGCTGAGAAGAGTAACTATATCAAAGATGAGGCATTACGCACTGCACCATTCTCCGAAGCGAAGTAATTCTTCGAGTAGCGGACAGCCGTGCTCGGTGAGTAGATCAATCTGTCAAGTAAAGCTATCCCGACAGCTTTCCGAATAGGGAAGCTAGGTCGTTCGCTATTGAATGGTGGTTGGTCCCGCTACGCGGCGTGAATAAGTCTTCCTGACGTAGACGGGTCAAGTCCGGTAACAGCAGGATGCCCGCTACAGAGGATCCGTAGTGGCTATGATCATAGCCGTAGGTTTCGACGCGCAGCTCGAGGTGCGGAAGGAGTGAAGGGGGTGGAAGATCCGCTGTTTCGTGCTTCGTGCCAAGAGATGGACTGGGAGTTGGAGGCCTACAACTATCTTCGCAACTGAATCACTACTTCCCCATATATCATCACTTACTCCGTATAGCATCAATTGTAAACCACGGCAATCATACCTAGAATAAGTTCGGCGCATTCTACACAACAACATCCCACATCATGAGAGCAAAGGGATCAAGTTCATCGCAAGGCTGCGAAAATTTTGGAACCTATACACAAATAGTGGCGGAAAATCTTGGGGGATATAGTTTAATGGCAGAATATGGGCTTGTGGCGCCTCAGATGCGAGTTCGATTCTCGCTATCCCCATTTACACACGCACTTCCTCAAATTATCTTTTTGATTTCTTGATCTTGATCAGGAAGTGGCCGATTATTCGCAATTCCTTTTTTCGGGTCTACATGTCCAAGCATTCGTTGATAGATAAATGCGAAATAATCTGATATAAAGGGCTACGCTCCATAGATGAAGCTCCATGATCCGATCACTATGAATGCGTCCCAAGCTATCAAACCTGTTCCTTCGCGTGCCTGCAAGATGACAACATTAGACGAGACCCGGAGTGGTTCTCGGGCATACATAAAATGCGAGAATATACATGCAGGTTTGTGAAGACTCGCAAGTATCTGAAGCTGCGCTTTTTCTCTTTTCCCTTTTCTCTTCGTCGTCTGCTTCATCTATAAGCTAGCCTCCATCCTCCCCTTGATAGAGATTTTTCCAAGTTACTTCAACACAGTCGCTCTTCTTCACAGGTCTCCACCCTCGCAATGCTCCTACCAGCATATTCCCTTTGAATCACCTCCGCACAAAGCATAAGCAACCAAGTCAACAACTTCAACTCGACCGCGCTACTCACTCACGCTCAGCCGACTTCGACAGTGCCACAGCTAGCGGTATTGCCGTCGCTGTTGAAGACGAGCGATCGTTATGCTGTCAGGTTTTCGCCAGCTAAATGTGTAGCTGGTCCTTGGGACAGCGTCATGACTATCGTAGCGTCCATTTCAAGGAACAACCAAACACAATGATGGGTACCAGGAAGTGCTGGTCGGAGCATCCGATGAGGCTGCGTTGTATCGTTATGGGAGATGCGAAGAAGAAATGAAAGATATGTACGCGTTGAAAAGACGGCTCGAGCGGGAATGCGATCACAGACATGTCCATCAGAACGCTTTTCACATAAGCAAAGGTTTCAATCCCCGCGGGACGCTTCGGACGCACATTGTCGCGCGGCCTTCAGACACTATTTCGGCCTCGCTGGCGGCCAGTGTTGCTAGCCTCATTCCATGTTGCTCTTATCGGGGAGCTTCCCGTATAATTCACGGCACGTATAGTTGTGGAACTTCGAAGTGGAATCCATCGAAACAGCTCTGATACTCTCGGACGCGACGCGCTCGTGGCTGGGCATATCCAAACGTGGTATGTGCGACTGGCGCCTGAGGCGATATCCGCCAGACTGTTGATGAGCGGCATGCATCAATATTCGGAAAAGATATATACGTTGTAAATGTTCTGTCTTCGACTTACATCCTTTTTCAAATCGCGATTCGATAGGATGAAGTCTGTAATCAACATAGGAAATCTCCTGCTACTATGCCAGCTTTGTGTGTCAACATTAGCTGCAAGCATAATACTACCTCCAAGTTCGGCAGACCTCATAGCTTTCAACTCATCCTGCGGGCTAGATACTCCTATGTGAGCCCCTATTCAGCTTGTAGAACCTAGGTTGGCATAATGACCAAATCTCTCAGCCTTAAGGATGATCTCCCAGACCCGTCCCCTCCGAGACCAGTTCACGACAGAATCGACGGCAGATCTGTGGACACTACCACAAGTCTTATCTTTAAAAACTTCAAGTCCCCAATGGTTCGTATCGACCCGATGAATTTGTTCTCCGTCACTGGGGAAGCTCAATACGAAATCGTCAAAGCCGTTATAGCCAAACACGGCGATGGAATCGTTACCCCGTACAACTTCGAATGGCGCCACGGTAGAACGTTTCTGCGGATAAATCACAGGATGGATGATGAAATGAAGTATGTTATGCTTCCAGCGTCCTTATCTCCTACCCTGGTTGCGTTATAGATCGTATCCTTGTCAGAGCAGCGCCGTATCCCCAAAATATTCCCAAGAAGTGCTAGGGGAAAAGCTGACTCGGGAACGATACAGATGGTCGACAATGGCGCGGGCGATATCAGGCATAACGGATTGGGGATGGAATGTGGGCTTCATTGCGACACAGTTCATCGTGTTGGAAAACATGGTAGAGGTGGGGTCGGGGCAATTGGGCATTGGGTACCAAACGACGGCATGACGTCCTGGTGCTGATTGTGTGATTTATCAAAGGGCCCTCTACGTATATATCAGCCAGGTCCCATCAAATTCTATTGTCTAACCGCATCCAATGAGGCTCAAGGTGGTAGCTGGAGGCAGGCGGACCTCACCGATCGAGGTAAAGTTTGCCTCGAGAATCAAATTCGAGGTCGATGGGGTTGAGTATTACCTGTATGTAGATAGAATGGCGGCATGATGAGGATATGTTGTGACTGCGTGTTCAGTGCGTGAGTGCCAACCTTTTTGGCATCGACTAGTTCTAGAGCTAGCATCAATATTGTCTAGCGGCTTGGCAAACGCCTTCCGTCAATCCAGAAGACTTGACTTCCAACCTGCCATCTTACATATGTCGTTCCAATCGTACAGCTAGGAGGGATACACAAACTCCCCTTGATACTTAGTTTCTCGTACAGGAAAGCCAACGCCCACTCAATTCTGATTACCCGGCCTGGTATAGCCACGCCCACTTAGTTCCAATAGCCCAGGCTTGGCTCATGCGACCATTCCTAGCCATGACTCCAGGATTCTTGCCGTGCAGCGTTGTCAACTATCGCTGTCGCCAATATTTCTGTAGCGGTTGTTGCAACGGACCACCACAACATCTCTTTATAAGCTTTCCAGAACATTCAAACAAGCGCGGGTGTCCATTTCTTGTGATTCTTCCGACAGATGAGAATTGTGTTTCTTACATCAAAATGCTTGTTGATGTGGGATCAAGCGTCCGTGCAGATCCGCCCATTGAGCTGGCCCAAGCTTGACAAGAGCAATGGCTTCTGAAATTCACAGGTCGTGCTGGTCTCGCAATTAACGACTTCTGGGGTCACAAGCGTCTCAATCCGGCGACACCGTGATAGACATGGAAAGCATCATTATTATATCATCGACCCAAGCCGCATAAACTGAACTTTGAAGGCCCGACGTTGCCGTTGATTCAATGTGTCTTCGACAGGGAATGACCAGCGAACAGTCAATCCTAGTAAGTCCCAGATTTTTTATTGTCCTAACCTATTTCTGCTACCGTAGGTAACCTGTTGTCCAATTATTAAGACTTCACTTTCATCTTGTTACCCCCAGGTCGAAGTATCGAGACCACCATCTCGCTCAGCGCACGATGGACCAGAGTCTGGACTCCACGGCCTGAGTCTCATCTGTTCAGCTTCACATATAGACTCGCATTACCGCTTTCTGAGGCCTTGCCCTGATCTCTGCTCAGGTATCGGAAGGATCCCAATATCGACGATACGGTCGAGTAGAGGATCCCAGTACAAGACACCACTTCCCTGGGCCTGCCGACTGCTCAACAACCAACACTTGAAGACATGGAGGCTATCGCTATGACTAAGTCCTGATGTCTACGCCTGTAATACTGCTGTCACACGGCTGTTTATGGATCGGACCGCGTCGCTACATGCGCAACAGGGTCCCGGTAGGCGAGGCTGATCTGAGTATCAGCTTTAGCTGCTGAAACGTCTCTGATTATCTTACCGTCATATCTGTACATGTGTAAAAACCTCCTGCTATGATTTTTCAGTTCTGAAACTCCTAGGTGGTCGCGACTCGCATGTCGCGTTCTTCGTCCGAGGCAGCAAGAACTTTTCTACCGTTCCCTGCATTCAACAATGCCCAAGCACCCAGCACCTTCTCACCAAATATGTTACAAAACATTGAGCAGCGCTCCTGTACCGGTTCATGCTACTCTGACACTCTTGGATAGACTCGAACATTGACACGATATCTATGATCCCCAAAGCCTCCTATGATGATTTGGGTCTTCCTCGCAGCCTTCCTGGCTTTGCCTACCAATGCCCTTGCCGCGACAGTCCCGACCGTCAATACTATTGACATCGCTGGCCTCGCGAAACCTCTTTTGAACGTAAGTTCGCTCGATGCCATTGATCGACGCTTCACCACTACCACACAGATCCAAGGGCCGGCTCTAAACGTAGACGCATTCCTCCTCAATGTTGTTGAGGCTATGGCCACCTACGCGATGTTAAATTTCACCGCGGACGTGAAACCAGTGAAGGTCGGAAGTCCCGACGTTACAATTGTCTCAAGGGGTCCGAAGCCGGGAGAAACAGTTGAAGCTCGGTTTCTGGTCTGGGGCCTATATGCGGGAATCAGGGGACTAATTCTGTATGACATTTTGAAGACTGTGGAGTTTACTTTAAAGTGGGACGGGAATGTGGTGGGCTATATCAAGATAAGGAAGCCGAATGCGCAACCATCAGGATCGGTCGACGATACTACCGTGCTCACCCCTCAGTACTCAACCTCTCCTTCAACGCCAGCACTCGTAGATGAGACAAATATGATTGATAAATCATTGCAAATGCCGGACAACTCAGCGAGTCTTTCAGTCCAATTTACGGGCTTCGGCCAGCCTTTGGCCAGAGATGGTGTTATTATCACCATACTCAAAGCCCTTCTCTCTATCGCACCAAAGGATAGTGAGCAGACGGTGCAGCCTTTCCACGTGTCTGGACCAGCGCCTTATGATGCGACTCTTCGAATTAGGCCACTGCGTCCGCGTCCGTCACCGAGTGCTAAAGCTTTCACTTATGCAATGGTCTCTCGGAGCCTGTTGGATATTACTCAGCAAGCCCTGCAGTGTGGCACGTGGAGCGAGGCATATTTTGACGTCGTGGTTGATGGTGTGGCAAATGGGAGAGGAGCATTTGTCAAGGGGGAAAGTAATGTCCAAGATGGGCATCAACTTGCTCGAGCCTGAAATATCCACGTTCATTGATCAGAAAGTAAGGTACGTATGTCAATGAGCGGAATCTTTCTAGGCGTCCATCGTCTACAGGAAGTGCCAGAGCGCTTTTCGATCATCGCACGAAATTCATACTGAAGTCGCTCTTGCCCGCATGCTCCACACACTTCGAGAGATCGAAATTGTGAAAATGCATCTCAAGGTTCTCAGCATATCGAAGTAGTACCTTCTGAACGCCCTGCGTCAACGGAGATCTGCTCCTGAGCCCCTATTGCAATCCTTCACGGTATGGCGCCATTCTATAGAGTTCAAGGAGTAAGATATAGATCTCTCGCAATGCTGTCATTCAACATTCGACTGTAGAAACCTAATCGCTGGCATATAAGTATGATAGACTCCCTTTGCCTGAGTTTTACTCAGCGAAGACCCTATTCTAACTAGTCTATAACAAAAACCATAGAAATCTCCACCATATACGTATGCAATACTCCTTATATGCTTTCAAGAGACAATGAAGTTACGACTTTCATATTCCCATTCTTATTGATCTCCTACTATCATTTTATATATAAACCAATTTACTTAGCTAAAACCCCGAGATATAATATCAAGCTATAGCACCGAAACCTAATCCCAATCCCGATAATCAATTTCAACAGGAAGAAAGAAGAAAAGGGGTGTAATAAGTATGATGAGAACAACGAGCGGAAAATAGTATGCACACCCTGCCTCAAACCCCAAAACTCGAAAGCCATCATCCTAGAGACGAGTATTTGCATTCATTCAAGCTTGCATGTATAACAGCATGTCCGAACCGGCGAACCATCTTACTCCGATTCCATATCATTCCATTATATAAGGCAGCTAGCTGAAATGAATAAAGATTATGAGGGGTCTGTTTATGATATCATCTCATTCACTACAGGTCTCGACCAGCAAAGAGTGAAAAAGTGACTGGGCGATTACCAGAAGTCTTTGTAAGGAAGGTCTCGCTGGGAGCGAGGAGGTTGAGCGATGATGACAGACCATGGCGAATTGATTTTTTCACGGTCAACATGGTCGAGTTTCGAAAAGGCAATAGCAATTCAGATAGCGCGTGAACACTTCTCTCTCTCGCGTAGCAGCCATAGATACATGTGCACATAAATTCGTGATCTGATGAGTCCGCCCAACGACGCTATGCTCTATGCACCATAATCACCCCCCCATCTCGTGCTAAGAGGTAAGCTCGGTCGGCTCAAAACGTTTCTCCGACACCACTCAGTTTCCTCGCGCCTTTCATACTTGGCGGACCCATTTCTCCACCACGAGCTCCCGGTCCTGAACTCACCCTTTGCTTGGTCCCAAACAAGCCGGCTCTCTTCTTAGCACCGTTCGCAGCTATTCCCGGTAAAGCCGATCCTCCCTCTGATTTATCAACGGTAGTTCTCCGTGAAGGCGTAGGCGTCAGAACCTCGCTCGGCTCTCCTTCGTCTTGGTACTGGGGTTGAGCGCCGTAATTGCTCAATCTACTCACACTCGCTGAGTGCCCATGGCCGTGCATGGTGGCATAGGATCCCCCCACTGAAGACCTAGGGCGCCGAGACTCGGATTGCGTGGTGCTTGTGGCATAGTGGCCAAGGGGTGTGCGTACGCCCGCAATAGACTGTCGGCTCCCTGGGCGGCTACTACTTGGTGTGGAGGCGCCGGGTAGATTACTTATCGATTGGCGATGGGAAAGGCTAGCACGAGAGCTTGGCCGGCTCTGGTGAGGATCACGGCTCAAGGGACGACTCGTCTGTATGTCACGGCTTGGGCTGGTTTGCGGTATATCGAACGAGAGACGGCTAGATGGCCGGTCGTAGCTAGGAGTGAAGGCTGATGAAAGGCGGCTCGATGGACGTTCCATGGTAGGAGTGTGGATTGAAGAGGCGTTGCTGCCGCCAGTACGTTTCTTGTTGCTACGCATGGTGACTGTGGCTGGAATTAAAGACTGGCCGACGGCCGAGCCGGTCTGTGGAGATGCCCTAGGTGGGGTTGATGTAGGTGCTGGAAGCTTTGATCGTGCCGACTTTAGGCGCTGTTCAAGATTCGTCATTTTCGTCCTCAAGCCACGGATCTGATTGAGGGATCCGGAGTGAGGGAGGCTAGACCCTTGCGGGAGCTGATATGGCCTGCTCAGAGTCGTTCGGCGCGGGATTGTTGGTGTCCCAGCTATAGAAGGACCTCGGGTATGTTTGGGGGGCCGTGCCGAATTGGTAGGGTACGTTGGGCGAGGGGTTGTGTTTGAACTCGTCACCGAGAGCCTTGACTTAGGCAATGGAAGAGCGGGTGTGGTCACGGCTGGAGGTATCGACTTCTCAGATGTTGGTGGTGATGGAGGTGTCGGTGTTTCCGAAACCTCGGAAGATGCGGATTTGGTAGGGGGCGTTGCTACAGTAGGGGAGGAATTTGACGTCGTTGGTGACAACTGGGAAAGCGCGGACTGTGGCCGAGAAAGGCCTGGCGCAAGAGGCGGTGGCTTCCTTCGGTGCTGCCTTTCTGCTGCTTCTTCGACGTGGCGAAGCTTGTCTTGTCTGATCTCCGCTTCAATCTTGAGATCACTGAGTTCCTCCCGTAATCGCTGAGCCTCTATCCTCAGAGCCTCTCTTTCTTGCTCGCCATTTCTTATTTCTTCTTCAGCCATGACGCCACGCTCAATGGAGACATTGTATTTCGACTCGAGATCTTCCAGTGACGAGGTGGTATTTCTAGCCTGCCGTTCAAAGTCATCGTTCGACACCTCAATGTCACGTAAACGTAGTTGTATAGTCCTGTTAGTGTCACGGAGGGTCGTGATCTCTTTTTGAAGGGTGTTCTGCGCGGTGTTTGCTTCGGCTTTCGACTGCTTGTATTTCGCCTGATGGTATGCCTCATTAGCCATTGATCATCTCAGCGCGCGTGGGGCGCGGCCTATCTGTCGCATGAAGCCTCAGTGCGGGGACCAGCTAGGCTTACCTTCCATTCTTCAACCTCATAACCCAATGCCTCTACTCTCTCTTGCAGCTGCCTTTCCCTCTTTTCTGCGGCCTCTACATCCTTTTCCAGCTCCGCCTCGAGTTCCTTGCTTGATGCCTGGAAGTCGGCAAGTTCCGCCTCAAGTTGTTCATATTGCGATTTGTAGTATGATAGAGAGTTTCCTGGTTTGGTGCTCCCATCAGGTGAAGGAGCTAGAGGATCTTCGAGTGAAGGCATAACCGGATGCAGAAGGCCGAGGGGGGGACAAAGCCGACGGTAGCGGTAGGGCGCTGGAAATCCGTGGATGTATTATATCAATACCCTCCGGATGTTGGCCTACGTCGCTGAGTAGGACTGGTCGCTATGCGAAATGCTGAGGGTGATCCTACCGTAACCAAGAGAAAGTTCAACTGGACCGCCGCTGTTGTTCTGCCAGTGCTAATGCTTTCTCCTTATGGCGATTTTGTGTTCCACCTCTTCCTTGTTGCACAACACATCCTGTTGGTACCTAGAAGATGGGGTTAGTGGTCGCAGTTGGTTGTCTGAAAGCTGGCAATTTATGCTTGTTCAATCAACAATGGAATCTACAGATACGAAGCCGCTCGGACGCTAGAATAATCTAGCGCCTCGGTAATATATCAAGTACTTCGCGGACTTTTATTCGGACCACAGGCAACCACTGAATACTGACGATGAGTAGTCGACCTAGAGGTTGTATCTCGCTTCTTGCTATCCTAGTCAAACAATGATAACTTGCTATAATGATGGCCAATGTTGAGTCGTACCTCTTGAGATGGAATAGCTTGACATCTGCATCAGGATGCCACGACCATTACTTCACGGGTTCCAATGATACTCACGTCTATCCTATGCAGTTACAGACATTCAAGTCATTGTCATCATAGAAGAGTAACGAAAGACGAAAGTGTTGCGATAACGGTTGCCTGTCTTTGACGGATCGCATTGTGTAGGTATCTCAAACGTATGAACTGCTGATCTACTTCTCAAGGTGCGATGTAAACAGTTCGCGAACAACGACTAGATCACCGAAGCACAATTGTCGTTGTATGTGCGGGAAGACTCTTGTTTCGGTCTCTGCGCACTGGACCAATTAACGTCACCACAGCTAATATCCTCATCGGTAAGTGGGCACGATAGGAAATCACGCGAACCTTTCCACTCTCAGGAGCAGTCATGGAAGCCTGGATCCGACGACACGACATCTTCGTTACACTCGTTCCGGTAGCCAACGTCTCCCTCATCGAAGCCAGTTACCGGTTTCTGGGGTGGCCCGTATCCCAATAAGCCTAACACCAATGAATTCATACCACTAAGCGTTGAAGTGGGGTGTGGGGGCCTCAATCATTTCTCTACTCCTGGCGCCGTCTTTCAAGGTGTTAATGCAACTTACGCCGTTGCCAAGTCTTGGTCGCCCTTCTTCAACTCCGCTTGGGTAGCGGAACTACAGCCTGGCTGGATTATAAACATCCTCTGTTACCATATGGAGATTCAGCAGGGAAAGCATTGCTCCAAAGCCGCAATCAAAGTCACAGTCGCTGGAGAAGTATATATATGCTTGTCCTTACCAACTATAATGTTGTGCAGTATCGGAGGTTATGTTCTAGAGTACTACGTTCATTTCACAGTCAAGATCCTCGAACAAACCAAGAAAGGGTTTGCCGGACCTGACGGCGACGATATTATTCACGCAGATTACGCTATATGCACATTGGACCACTACGCTATGCTAGCATCGCAGTGTTGAGCTATACCAGTGCTGTATGGGGAATGGCAACCGGACAGGCCCTGCGTGCTCTCACACACTCACACACACTCTCTCTATCTCTCTTCAGACCCGGCGCAACTGTGCCGATGATCCATATCAGAAGAAACACTGGCTATTTGCCCCTTTATCAGTACAGCTAGCCGCAGGGACGAATGTGCTGGTATACGGCACGAGGATCATCTGGAACTGTTCCATGACGCTTTGAACCAGTATAGTGAAGCTCTCCAGTACATTGTACGAGCAACTCCCGACCAAGATATCAACAAGCATATGCCAGGATATCGGGGTCAAGAGATCTCTGTAGGAGGATCTGCCCAAAGCGGATTCAGATATGTTGGTGGGGACCCGAACAGAGTAGTACTCCCTGAGGATGTGAGCGTTCCTACCTATCTGCTTGGGTTGGTTAATATCACTACTCTCAGCATTGAGAGTCATACCAGAGACGAGGACGGGTCCTTCGTCATTAGGTAAAGCTCACACCACAATGAATGCTAGGTAAGTCCTGGCCATCGGCCTGTTTCTGGAATGGCCTCTACTTTGCCTACTCGCGTGGTAGAAAGTGGTTCTGTTTCTATCAGGGCGCGTATGCGCGCGTCACTTGTATATGTTTGGACATCCTACGAATATCGCGACGAATGTGTATGCTGGACGGCATGGCCTGCAAATATTGCCGAACTGAGTTGGTTCTAGGCTCTGCTGGTTTACGGGAAGATCGTTGGTGGTTTGAGATCAGCCACGATCAGCCAATCCGGTGCTCATGATCTTCGGTCTGCGATAAGCTGCATCAATCGTTCCATTCTTATGCACAGACTTGCAGATAGCCTTATCGCGAACAGGAAGGTGAGTAACAGCACTGAATTAGTCAAAGAGGCCAAAGAGACCACTGTCAGAACACACACTCCCATCCTCTTCGCCTTCTCCATGTCTCAATTCTGACCCAATACCAAGTACGAACAATCTTTGATTGAAAGACTCTGCATCTCCCAGGGAACGCTTGGAGTAGTTTTCACCTCCCTTTTCCAGACTATCTTCGTAATAAAGATTTCTGATTTCGTCAATTCAACCACAATACATAGCTTCAAGCACGCCTGATTCCACTATCATGATGTCCTCAGACGAGAAGGTCATCCACGAATATGTGGAGGAAGATACTAAGCTTGAGAACCTGGGTTACCAGCAAGAGCTCAAGCGATCCTTTGGACTCCTGGGAATGATAGGCTTCGCTTTCAGCATCGTCACGAGCTGGACTGCCTTAGGCGGCGTTCTCATCGTGGGAGTCCAATCTGGTGGTCCCCCAGTGATGATCTATTCTTGGATCGGGGTCAGCATTTTTGGCCTCGCAGTCGCATATTCAATGGCAGAGATGTGTTCGGCATACCCTCTCGCAGGGGGCCAATATTCATGGGTTGCGGTGATAGCTCCTCCTAGCATCGCGAGAGGTATGTCGTGGGTCACGGGATGGTTCATGATAGTTGGGATCCTTGCTATGGGCGCTACGAATAATTTTATCGGCGCAAACTTCATCCTCGGTCAAGCAAACCTATCGTTTCCGAGTTATGCGATCGAACGGTGGCATACTGTGCTTTTGGCATATATGATAGCTCTACTAAGTACGGCCGTCAACATCTATGGACCTCATCTTCTCGACCGGATATCGCGCTTCATCCTCATCTGGAACATCCTTGCCTTCATTATCGTAATCGTCACCATCCTAGCCACCAACGATCACAAGCAGCCTGCCAGCTTTGTGTTCCACGACTTCCAAAACTTCACCGGCTTCAGTACCGGCTTTGCTGCAATCCTAGGCTTACTGCAGAGTTCCTTTGGCATGTGCTGCTACGACGTACGTATTTTTGAGTCACTCTCCTCTAAAATACGCAATAGCTCGCACTTTATGCCATGTTTTGGTAGTATTCCCACCCTTTGCTCTCCTACGAATTCTTGAATACTCTCCTGCAAAGTTGGTCCCAATCTCGAAAGGGGAACGCTAATTCAAACACGTCGTCCAGGCACCTGCTCACATGACCGAGGAGATGAAGAACGCTTCACGGGAAGCCCCAAAAGCCATCATCATGTCAGTCTACATTGGTGCCGTAACGGGCTTTATTTTCCTAATCTCCATATGCTTCTGCATTGGCGACATCTCTGCAACGGCTACCTCAACAACAGGTGTACCCCTCATTCAAATATTCTACGACTCTACCGGATCTGTCGTCGGTACCTGTTTCCTATCCTCACTGGTAGTTGTCATCGCCCTCGTTTGCGCCAACGCACTGGTAGCCGAGGGCTCCCGCAGCCTGTTCGCTTTCGCCCGTGATCACGGGCTACCCTTCTCCAGCGTCTTTGCGAAAGTGGATACGAAGCGACAGGTACCGGTCTACGCCATCTTACTCGCTTGCGGCGTGCAGATGGCCATGAACTCCATCTACTTTGGTACACTGACCGGCTTCAATACGGTCATCTCGATCGCCACTGAAGGCTTCTACCTCTCCTATGCCATGCCGCTGCTCGCTCGTATCATGTCCTGGTTCACAGGCGACGTCAAGACCCTTTCTGGTCCGTACAGCCTTGGTCACTACGGTATTTGGATGAACGTGACCGGTCTTGTCTTTCTCGTCTTCACATCCATCACTTTCAATTTCCCGACCGTAAGTCCTGTCGATAGTGGCAATATGAACTACACCAGCGCGGCTATTGGAATCATTGGATTGATCAGCATCGTCACGTGGATTACGACGGGACGAAAGTCGTTTACGGGACCGCTGATTGGTGGGGTCGTTCCTGTTTTGGAAGCACGGATGGGTGATGTGGTGGGAGATGGGGGCTTTGATGAGAAAATGGCACGAGGGAACGATACATGAATCTACGTCGATCTTGTCATCGAAGCGATCGAATTGAGTTACTTTAGTTTTTGTGATATAATCTGATTATGGTATTCATGTTAATATGTTGATACTTGTAATTGAAATGTCTTTATACAACATGAGATCAGCCTGACATGGCACACGGTAGACTAGCATTCAATGATGCCTTCGATGGCATCATAACATTCCGCCACTTACCTTGAAAAGGGAGAACAAATGCCAATAGTTCATATGTATAAAATGTACCTGCATACACTTATTCTGGTAGCACGCCAAGGCCGTAAACGGCGCTAGCGGACCTACCGAAATGGATAACGATTAAAGTAGAGTGGTAGAATAGCGGCACCTTGAACTCTCTTACCCTCTGATCCCGATTAATATCGACTTTGTCATACGGCCTTGAAAGCTTTCATAGTCCCCAAGTGAGATCTCTGGGGTTCTGTAGATCGAAACAAGAGTGCCATGCCTCCGGCTAAGCGGCGCAAAATCTCTCCAGTATCTGAAGCGCAAGACAGCATTGCTCACGAGGACAGCGCAGGATCGTTGACGCGGCCAACTCCGAAAGAACTGGGTGACCAGAAGGAATCGCCCAAAGCTGAGCCAATAGCAGCTCCAGCGACCGAGGCCTCTGCAGCGGATAGGAACAAAGAGAGGCAAGAACGGTTCAAGGCTCTCCAAGCACGTGCTGTACGTTGACAGCTTCATATCCAGTCAAAGTGCTGATTTATCGAGTAGCAAAATTCTGCCAAGCGAAATCTGAAGGAAGCAGCTGCTGAGTCTCAACGGCTTGCGACTGACTCCAACCTACTCTCTTCCCTCTCTCGCAAGCATGCTTTTGCCTCACACAACTTGTTGAAAGCCGACACTGCCGCAGCTGGAGAAGACTTCGAGCGAAAACGAGCCTGGGACTGGACGATCGATGAGTCAGAGAATTGGGACAAGCGAATGGAGAAGAAAGAGAAGCATCGAGAGGATGTAGCTTTCCAAGACTACACGCAAGACGCCCGTAAAATCTACAAGCGGCAGCTACGGGAGTTGAATCCGGATATGGAAGGCTATGAAAAAGAGAAAGCTGCAGCGGTTCAGAAAGCAGCCCTCAATGGAGGACTAGAGATCGTGGAGACGGAGGACGGAGAATTGGTCGCTATAGACAAGAATGGAACCTTTTACTCAACGGCTGACAGTACGGAGTTCATCGAAAACAAGCCTAATCGGGCGGCTGTGGACAGATTGGTCAATGATCTAAGGAAAGCGGAAGAGACAAGGTTGAAGAAGAGGAGGGACCGAGGCAAGGGGGATGACGATGGAGATGTGACCTTCATCAACGACAAGAATAAGCAGTTCAACCAGAAGCTTGCTCGCTTTTACAACAAGGTAATTTTCGTTCCAGAGCTAACCTTTTCACCAACGCTAACAGTCTGTAGTATACCGCCGAGATTCGAGACAGCTTCGAGCGTGGGACTATGATATGAAAGCTTACCAAATTCAAAACCGTGCCACCTGTGGCAAAGGAAATTGGAATGATGGGATGATCAGAGACCCTGGAGTGGAACAATTGTTACGATTATGATTATAGCATGCCTCTCCTCCACGCCTTCGTGGCAAGAGCTTCTATTTCAGCGGTTGCAACCACACCCTTGGTACTCTCATCCTCAATGGCCTCCACCACTGCCTCCGCCACCAGATCTGGTTTCAAGGGCTTCTCAACCGCTGCACCAGCTATCCACGTCAGCCGTCCTCCTAGTAGCGAATTCGCCATGTTCCCTGCACTGCCAGCGAACGCGATCGGAAGGGTGAACATGCGGGATGAATCATATAGGAAACCCGGTCTTATGAATATACTTCTCAGCTTCGGCAGCGACGATGCTATCGTGGACTCGGCGTCTCGTTTCGTGGTGATGTATCGTTTCGGCAGCATTGGAGCTCCTGCCGCCGCGGATATGAAGACGAACGATGGGACTTTGTGGAAATTTGCTTCTTGCGCGAGCGTGATAGCTGGAAAACACTGTTAAACACCTACACCCATCCCTTCACATCCTGGAATACGTACCCGAATCCCGATTCATAAGCTCATACGTCAACTGCCCATCCCTCTCCTGCGGCTCCAACGCCTCCCCCTCCTTCCTCTCCAACGGATTCCGACTGCCCGCCTTGGTCGCACTAAACGCCCTACTCAACCCCTTCCACACCGACTCCCGCCCCGTAAGCACACCCTTGTAGTCCGCCTCCAACAGTATCCCCATCGAATGCACGACCGCGTCCGCGCCGTCCAGCATCGGCTTGTAGGTGTCCGGTTTCAGTATGTCGGCTTTCTGCCACCGGACCGATGTCGACCAGGGGGGTGCGTGGGGGGAGGATGTGATGGCGGACCAGGTGGGTTCGCCGGAGCGCGAGATGGAGACTACGTCCCAGCCTCTGCTGACTGCTACTTTGCAGATTCGAGAGCCTTGGGGGGGGATCAGTATTGTGGGTTGTGTTGGGAGTGAATACTTCTCATACCGAGGAAGCCATTGCCTCCGCATACAACTATCTTCTTTGCCATCAACTTTGAGCAGTTCGATGCGAGAAATGCAAAGACACTGCTAAGTTGATTGAAATACCGAGATGGACATCATCATCTGGCCAAGCTCTAGAACTAGAACTATTCTACGCGGGAGATCTGCACGAAGCCCTGAAGGGCAAGCCACAGCCATAGCCACAGCCAGTTCAAGATCGACCTCTCTACTCCCCGCGCTCCCCCACAGCTCTCAGGATCCAACGCATATCCGCTCTCTTTGCGCGCTGACGGTCCTCTGGAGTACCTGTCCAGACAGACATGTGATCACGCCTTTGACCCTATTTTGATGATGCAAATGACCGAGTGTTTTCTAGTACCTTGATCTCTTTTTCTTAGATGGGTGCAACTATACTACTTCAAATGCTAAACACTCTTAGTACCACAAGATGTCAGTGACCGCGTAAGCCAAATGAGTTCATCCAGCATCGCCAATTCCTACTGACAAACCGTACAGCCTCTTCTTCCTTCCCGCTCAAGGTCTGGAAACCTCGCCCTCCCAAGAAGTCCTCGACTGCCTCACATCCTACTATAGCCCATCGCCTCTCCCCTCATGGTCTCTTTCCCACCGCTTGTTCCGCGAACTACCACAGCAAACACACTCCACCGCCGAAAAGGTGAAACCGAACGCTCAACGCTACCTCCAAATCCTCACCCTTTCTCACCACGCGCCTAGAACTTATGTCGCCATCACGACGACCAACGTTCCTTCTCAAACAAGAGCTGGAACGCCCGCTTCATCGATTATAAGCGGTAGTGCTGAAGGTCTCAGTGGGGAACCGGCAACTATTATCTCCATACCATCAGGTCTTCATACGGAAGAATTTGTGCAGCTAGCTGTGACGAAGTTCGGAGCGTCGTGGCAGCAGAGACAGTCGTTGAATGTTGTGAATGGACAAGGGTTCGAGATTGGTGATTTTCGGGTCAGGGTTGGGGATGTGAGACAGGGAGGTGGTGGGGGTGCGCAGATGGGGAGGGGAACTGTGGTTGAGGTTGAGTGGGTTGGTGGTGGAGAGGGAGAGCAGGATTGGGAGAGCGCTGAGGCTGTCATTGGGGGCTTTTGGGATGGGTTGGGGGTGAGGGGGGCGAGGAAGGTGTTTTGGGTGCCGGGGCTTGCGGAGGGGGAGGGCAGTGCGATGCAGTGGTGTGATATTTTGCGGGTTAGGACGTGAGTGGTAGGAGGTTGATAGAGACTGAAGACGGGATTTCCAGTGATTTTGTCTTAGAAGAAGTGACTATGTCTGGACATGGATGTTGACGTGAAATGAGAGTTCATAGGAAGGAGGGCAGGAATAGCTGGCAGGTGCTAACAGAAGGCCTTTCGTAAGTACCTGGAGCAATGTAGGATCGCTAGAATTGGGTCCCTCTTAGCGAGGTGCCAAGACGCTATACGATTAGCCCCGGGAGTCATGAATAAAGTGATCGGATCCTCGGCAACCGCTAGTCTACGGCCGCTTGTAACAAAGACGAAATGTTTAGGCCTCTTGTGAACATTACCACCAGTTGCACTTCGGTGACATCGAATGGAATCCTTACCTCGTTGTTGCTGTGGAACATCGCTCTTTGATGGACGCGGTGCGACCGTGCTGCGTTCTTTGTTTTTGATACCAACAAGTCCGTCACACGACAAGGTCTGAGCACGAGCTCAATCTAGATCCATCAACGTCAACAACGGCACTGTAACGTTCGCTATTGAGGCATCAGAGTGCTTGAAGCCGCCGTGGCTTCGATAATCGTATACCATGGCCTTCAACTTCAACTGGTCGCCTTTGACGGCGGATGCCTCGTTCTACACCAGAGCACGAGAACTGTTAACCACAGCCTTGAATAAGTCTCCCAAGCCACCGATTATCGTGGATGATATTCTGGTCAATGAGCTCAACTTAGGGTCCGTCCCACCGGATCTTGAAATCCTTGAAATTGGAGACCTGGCGGAGGATCGGTTTCGGGGTATCTTCAAGATGTGCTATACTGGGGATGCTTTCCTCACCCTCAAGACTCGTGTGCAGGTATTGACGCGAACTGTGAATGCCCATTGAATCCTTCGCTGATGAAGAACAGGCAAATCCTCTTAATACTTACCTCTCCACTAAACCCTCGTTCACATCCCCACAACCCCTCGCCGCCTCTTCTGGTCTCACGATCCCGCTCCAAATCACGCTTTCCGAAATAAAGCTTTCTGCCTTTATCATATTGGTCTTCTCGAAACAGAAGGGCCTGACCTTGGTCTTTCGGAACGATCCTCTTGAGTCCCTGAGGGTGTCGTCCACATTTGATGCAATACCGTTCGTGAGGGACTACCTGCAAAAGGAGATTGAGGGGCAGCTACGGACACTGTTGATGGATGATGTTCCTGTCATCATACACCGCCTCTCACAACGCTTATGGGTTCCAGAGTATCGAGAAAGTGAAGACGAGGAACTCGCGCAAAGGATGCAAGACTCGACCATGACAGAAAAGCCAGTAGACCCATTGGCTAGCCCGCCGCAAGATCCTGTCGATGGCGCTGGCAACATTCTTGATGCAAGTCAGATAGCCGCTCTCTCACTTGACTCAAGCTCGGAGATGCACGCGCTTTTCTCACAGAAAAATCTACTCCGATTGAGCGCATTGACCGATTCCCACAGGACCCTATCATTATTCACTCCTAGCATTCGCGATGCAGTATTCCGGGCTTGGGCGGGCCCAACGGAGCGTGGAGAGCGATACGGAACCAGTGGGCGGGCGACGCCGGTGACACCTGCCTTGACGCGATCTCACTCTTACACTGGTAACTCAAGCACTACCTACAGCTTTGGCGAGTTGGCGGATGCCGGACAGGCTATGACTAGGCCCACACTGTCAAGCTTTGGATCTGCCGCAACTGGACTAGGTGGTGGCGCTTCGAAACATGGAAAGTCACATGGTGGACGGAAGAGGAAGCATCGTGTCGTAAACCTGAGGAAGAAAGCGACCATTAGCGACGATTGCGAGAGTGTTAGTGATGAAAGTGGTACAGCATCTGGTACGATGTCGTCTGCCCCGTCGGATCACGGAGGCCGGCCCCAAACGCCTGAGAACCGCGAAAAGGACGAGCTCGTTACTCCGCCTAGCACACCAGAGAATTCGCAAGAAAAGGAACCTGGCGATGGTACACCTCTACGATTCCGAAATCTCACCCCTCGTCCACGGAGACAGGATCCTGATGCCACACCCACAGGCTCTATGTACGATACGTCTACATCAAGTAGACAATTGCGGCCCGAAACCCCATTAGTGAAGCGGCCAAGTCTCCGTCCGTCACAGTCTTTGCAACCACCTCAATGTGCCGTGGAAAAAGGGACAGAGTTGGCAGATTCATCTCTCTCGCAACCTCCAGTCAGACAGCTCTCACCTTCCTCATATACAGAGATCTCGTCTGGGGGTGATGTGGAGCAGACTTGGATGACCCAAATGGTGAGCGAAATCGCTCGTAAAGTACAGGATCAGAAAGCGGCGGACAGTGGGTTCTGGGATCGTCACGACCCGGAGATGACACCGCCCCCAGCATACGGAGCTTAGGGTGCAATGCGCTATAATGAAGCTACGAGGGAGTTACTGGCACTCGGCATTAGGATGGGGTACTATCGGCGCATGATGCATTTACAAGATACCTCTCTGCTTCTTCGTGTAATATACTTCAATGAGCCACAACGATGCTACCAATTGCAGCGCAATTTTGGGACTAAAAATCTGTTATCCGCTTTCTGAGATCATTTCGATGCGATGGAGTAGGCCTATGATCCACTCACTAGTAAGTCCAGAATATCTGCCTTGATTCCTATTTACCTGTTCTTGGATGCGGAAATCGAATGCGGAGGACGAAATGCGGGTGGTAAGTGCGGAGTGCGGAGAACGTCGAGTGCGACTGCGAATGTGGAAACGGAATGACTGCGGAAATGACAATAGAAACGAGTACCGAAGGACGAATTGATTGTAGAAGTTGAGCGCGGAGTGCAGAATCGAATGCGGAGTGCGCAAAGGAGTGCGGACATGAGTCGCACTCCGAACTCGTTTCTGTTGTAATTTCTGCGGTCGTTTCCATACTCTGCCCTCGTTTTCCGCACTCGCAATCCGCACTTACCATCCTGATAGGGTGAGGATCCCGGAAATGCCTGCTAAAAGTGGCTTATATTGGCCGTATTTCCGGGTTTAGGAATAGAGTCAGTTTTCTTTCGAGCAAGGACACTTTTTAGAACAAGGAAAGAAAAACGATGAATCAGAACTTAGAATAGAACAGTACAAAACCTTAATCTGTTAGTGGAGGAGTAAGGGACGAATAGCTACAGTAGAATTTTGCTCGTAAGAGACGAACAGGACATAGACGAGGTAGAAATAGATGAATACTCATCTAGATAGATATCGAGGAATCTAAATATATGGTGCAGAATATGTCAGAAATGTAGTCGGCCAGGGATATCGCAAGAGAACTAGACACAAGTACGAACGTAAACGCTGGCAGTACTGACTGCTTCAGCAGTCGGCCTTGCCATCCTTCCATTTCTCGACCACTTCAAGCACGGTTTCTATGTGCGAGACATTCATGGTTTGCTGCTTCTCAGCAGCGATCGACCGGGCACTTCCCACGGTATGTTTAATCTGCGTATTCCAATTAGTGAACGATTTTATGGGAGCTGTGGATGTTTATACGAACCTGGCGGCCGTTCATCTCATGTTTTGCAAGCCTGTCGATGTCCTCGTCAGAGATAAATTGGGTCTTGGCGTTGGAGCTAGCGTAAGCCTTCGATATGAACTGTTTCCAGATCAATTTCCGAGCTTTGGGGTCGAGGTCGGGGTAGTGGATGGAGAAGTGTATACGACCTGTTCGAAGTGAAGACGATCAGAAAAAAGAACCTAGACAGGCACGATGGGGCAGACTCGATACGTACTTTCAAAAGCAGGGTCGCAATCACTAAGACGGTTGGTTGTGAGTATCAAGATCCCTTGGAAATATTCGAGCTGTCGCAGGAAGATTGATACGAGTGCGTTTCGTGCAACATCTTTAGTATCCCGTTGCTGTAAGAACACATCGGCCTCGTCGAGAAGTAGCACCGCAGACCAACGATGTGAGAGCTCCAGGATTGTGGTCAATTGCTTGTCAACTTTTTCGACTTCCGTACCTAGCTCGCCAGCGCTTACGGCATAGAGTGGTCGTTTGGTCACTTCTGCAACAGCCTCTGCTGTCAAAGTCTTGCCGCAACCAGGTCTACCACTGAGGAGACCAATTAAACCAAGGCCCTTTCCTTGGATCACATCATCGTAACCCGACCGCTCCGAGTGGTGCTGTTTGACCAGGGAATGGATCAAGGTCTTTTGTTTCTGCCCGATTACCAGAGAGCGGAACGGTTCATCAGTCCATACCACCTTTTGCAGGCGCGAAACAGGGAAGGCTCCTGAGGTCGCATCAGCAACAGTGTGTGGTTGTCGAAATCTTGGAAGGGAACTTACCCCACTGCTTATTACCGAGACCAAAGCCTCCAATATAAGGAGAGCACAATAGCAGTTGGTCTTCTGTTAATTTAGTCCTGTCGAGGGATGACTGCACAGCTCCCTTGCACAACCAATTAGGATTGTAAGATTGGAATGATGTAGTATCAATCATTACACGGCCATAGGTCTAGGGTCTGTCAGTAGACGATGATGTTGCGGAAAGCCTAGTCACTCACGCTGAATTTTGAGCGGTGGACTTCATACCGTTCGTTGACCGTCTCCTTCATGGCTGGCCCGGTGGTTTCGTAGTAGCCGTTGCCCATCATTGCAACAAATTTTCTGCCTCTCTCGACCAAGTCTGCTCGTATCTGATCTGGATTTCGAGCGAATTTCAGGGGATAGGCAATCAGATCTTGGATTTTCTTCGACCCCTCGAATTGATCAATTTCCAGGTCGTAGGACATATCTGGTCTGGACGTTATGCCCAGGTCCTTGGTGAAGCCGAACTTAAGTCCGTCATCTGCAATCATGTCGCACATTACGTGCCAATAGGGCGAACCGTCTTTTCGATAGCGCACCTTTGTGCGCCGCAATATTAGGACTTGATGTTGTTCGGTATACTGGTGGAAATGATAGACCATAGTGTTCGGCGCGAACAAAGCCCAGAGTAATTCAAATGTAATCTCGTCCTCGGCAGTCATGTTTTCCACAGTAGCAATGTTTTTTCCATGGTGTTCGTCGATGTATTGAAGGGCTATTGATAGGTCTTCTATAAGAGAACGATCTTGGGGTTCTTGTGCCTTCTCATGCAGCCATTTGTCTTTTAGCGCAGTCCGTGAGTGAAAGAAAAGGGAAGGATCAGCCTTGACAATGTACAGTACGATCAGCTTCGTAGCATCCATGACGAAGTGAGGAACCTACAAATGGGGGCTCCTTTTTCAGAGACAATCCTTCTACATCTTTATTCATGTCTATCAGTGCCTCCCGCAGTTTCTGACTCTTGACATCGACTTCGGTATGGGTATGTATACCCTTGTGGTTGATGATTCGTCGCTCAACAAGGACAGGCTTCTTCCTGTCAACATCTTTATCCTTGCCAGTTTTCACGAGCTTGGTAGAGTAGGTGCGCCTGACAAGCGGAGTTTTGATATAAGCAATGGCATTGATTGAGGAGGGTGGAGCTCACAGGTCGAACCTAGCAGAGTCATAGTGTCAGTATAGATTAGACACTGAGTGAACATGCGTAACTTACACCTGTGCGTATCGTAAGATACGATTTGGCCTGTCCTTGCCTTCCTTCAAGGGCTGAGACTTTCCCGCTTCATCTGCTTTTGCTATACCATTGACGTCTTGGTACTTCCCCTGTGAATTCTTCGCATCCACCAAAGACGCTTCGATGCCTGCCATTTGTGCTGTGAATTTTGATTGTTTCGGACTCCTAGATGGCGACAGATGCTGAGATACTCCGAGAAACAGCCTCTTCTTTGTCTAGGCAAAGCCTTCAACAGTGAATCTGGAAGCGAACATGCAATTTATGGACCGACGATGCTCAGTAGTAGCTATGGGTAGGCTGAAGACTGCGGTCCAGCCGGGACCGCCATTCTCGCACAATGGCGATCCAGACAGTCTGCATCAGCCTCGTTGTCACAGATCAGGAATTCTACCGACCACAGTCAACATCAAGTTCGTACTGGCGAGTCTGTAGAGGGGATTGCTTCGTGATCATTGGCCACACCGTAGCTCTAGCGAGACTACAGCGGAGGCTGAGCCAATAAGGGCCCCCCCCTAAAGCACCTAAGTACCTGAGGTTCCTCTAGCATCGTAGTAATAATGATTAGTACGCAGGCTAATGAGGCTGAGGCAGCAATATACGTCAGCTACGGAGTAGGGGGCTGCAGACTGGCCCGCAGTCTGCACAACACTCATGGAGCCAATCGGGTGAGCCCTTTGCTTTCCCGAGTTGCTTCGCCCTGCACGCCTTAAGTATATATTCTACCAATCTCCATCTCGGCTCAGAGGGCTGGTAAAACAATCTCAGGCAGTCAAGATGGTGGGCCTTAGCCAACAGTCTCCCTTTATCAGAGCATTCTATGACTACCTCCAACACATACCTGCAAAGAAAGCCCAGAAGTCCATGCTCGACCGCATCGACCCCAATGATTGTCCCACGCCAGAGAAAATCCAGGAATCTATACAACAAACAGAGATCAAACACGGCCAGAAGACATCTGTAAAGATGATGAAGAGAATTTTAGGCCCTGTCGTTGCAGTACTGAAAGATTATTACGGCGTTCTCGACACCCTCTGCCAGGCTGACCCCACGCCGGGGATTATGCTCTGGGGGGCCTTAAAAGTAGTCATCGACGGCTTAGGGAGGTTTATTGACCTCTTTGATAAGATCAAGGGGGAAGTGCTTTCCATGACAACTCAACTCCGACGATTAACCTTATATGAGGATCTTTATGGATCCTCTGCTGACATGCAAGAGCATCTGTTCAATTCCTATAAGAACGTGTTCAGATTTTGGTGCAGAGTGGACAAAGAATGTGACCGATGTAGTTTCAATGCTCTTCTCCGAGCTTCTACTTCTTTCAGCATAAAGAAATTACAAGGAATTGTAGCGGACATGCAAAACGATGTGGATCAACTTGACAAGCTTGTCCCAATAATCGAAGGCCAATACGCCGGTCAGGAACGCCTCGAAGCTAGGATCGAGCGAGGTATAAGCCAGATAGAGCGCGAAGAAGGCTCTGCATGGAGGAAACAGTTGCAAAGTGACCGGATACGTTCTTGGCTGGGTGGCCAAATGATCAATGAGTCCAACCTAAGACGGCAGCAGAATCACGTCACCTTTAACGTATCGAGACACACCTGCGAGCGGCTATTGAAAGCTACTCGATTCCAGGAATGGTTCAATGGTTCCGCCTCCAGTCCAGTACTCTGGCTCTTCGCTGGTCCGGGGTCCGGGAAAAGCGTGCTATGCTCTCAGGTGTTTGAATATATCAAGATTCACCAAGAGAAAGCAGCAGTGGCTGTACACTTTTATGAGTTTGATAGCCAACGCAGTGCACTTTCTACGGCTCAAATCTTGGCGACTCAGCTATATGAGAAGTATTGGCTACATAATCATGACATTCCAGAAGATCTTGTAGATGCGTCTCAAAAGAGCGATGCGAGCTTGATCAATCTATTCGAATTTATCCGATTATTAGTCACCAAGCTTCCAATTGTGTACTTATTCATCGATGGATTAGACGAAGAATGTCAAGAAAATAGATGGATAGAAGCGGTCAAGCTCATCGAATTCCTCAATCAATTAGCTATAACTTTCCCAAGCAACCTGCGGGTATGGTATAGTAGTCAGGACAGGTTTCTGGTTCGGCAAAAGCTTAAGAATTTTCCTGCTGTGGATATTAAAGAGCATGTAAGGGCTGCAGTCGACGAATATATATCTTCGACTGTGCAGGGAATCAACAATGATGAAGTGGATGGAGACACTCAGACTTGGATTCTGGAAGAGCTGAAGACACGGGCGGATGGCAACTTTCTATGGGCGAGCCTTATGTTGAAGACCATCGAGAACGAGGTGAGCAGCTTCGATGAATTGGAACAATTCATTAAGGAGGGGTTGCCGCGAGATCTAGACGGATATTACACTCGAATTTTCGCTCAGTATGAAACCACTAGGGAGCGAGACCTTGCCTGGTGAGTCTATCGATCGTGGAATCCTATAGGTCTAATTCGATCCACGCAGTAAAATATTTGCTCTCATTACCTTTGCCAAACGCCGTCTGCGCCTCAACGAACTACGGGAAGCCATTGGGATGATATCTTCTAGCGACAAAAGGTCATTGAACGCTCGTAATATGCCTTGGCGACCGGCTGTCGAGAAGCTCCTTGGTCCCTTAATTGAGACGCAACAAGATCCGGATGATCCTGGCGAATGGTTTTGTCATCTCTTCCACAGCACGGTGAGGGCATTCCTCCAGAGAAATGCCAACATTTTTGATCAAAACCAACCTGGTGTCACGACCCATGTCGTCTCTGAAGCCATCATTGGTGATGCCTGTCTAGATTATCTGTCACAAGAAAAGTTTGCGCAGATATTGGTAAGAGATACAGACCACTGGGTGACGACTTCAGGAAAGAACGTACAAGATCATCACTTCTTGAGTTACTCGGCAAAGTATTGGGACAAGCACCTGGACGGAGTCCAGGATACTCCAGCTCTACGCCATAGAACGGAAAGTTTCCTTAACTCGTCAAATTTTGTAACAACCTTACAGATTCAGAGCCTTTTTGTCGAAGGTCACTTTTCGATGTATACAGTCGATGGCTGTTCTTTCAATCAAAAGTACACCAAACGTGTCTTCCCAAAATGGTTCGCCAGCCATAGCCCAGAGGGATGTGCCACAATCTCCAAGAATTATCGGAGTTTCATAAGCGAATGGCACTCTTTCCTGCACAGTGCCACTTGTCTCGCAGGCGGTTTCCATGGCTTTACCTATCAGGGCGAAATCGACCGCTGCCTGTGGCATGCGCTAGGACCTCAAAATTTCCTCTCGCGCATTAAAGGACGCTACCCAAGCTTTATGTTAGCTAGCGAAGATCGATACGATGCCGAAGATAAAAATCCTTATTGTGATGGTATTGCTGTGGATGGTAGCGAGGTCGTAGTATTGCAGATGTCTAGAGGGTAAGCTCGGTACTTCTACTTGTCCCATGAGGGTTCTCAGACGTTGGCGTTTGCTGATTGTGATTGGATGATATAGCCCAGTGAATGAGGAACCATTACGATTTCATCAAGAAAGTTGGAGTCTGAAAGATATCACCACACCAAGCTTGGTCAAAACCACTACTATACCGAATGTTCGGGACTCGCCAAGTTGGTCAATTCGCAAGACGCTCGTAGATGACAACAAGCAGCTAGCAGGGCCTAGAGTCTCTTCGTTCACACCTGATCTTGCTTATCTCCGTATCGGGCATCAACTGTTCTCCAAAGATAGCAGGGGTGAGTATACTGGAATGGATACACTGAGTGGAGTGATTGAGAAGTCCTCGACTCATTTCGAGGAAATTACCAATCGGGATCGTTACCTCGTTTTGACGTCCAGACGAAGATCATCTACCAATACGGAGATTCGGGGTCGAACCGCAAACCGCGACCACGGAGAAACCACATCGGGAAAACAAACTCCACTGGCGGAAGAAGCCAAGGAAGACGAGGACGATATTGAGAAATCTTCCACATTCACGTCATCGGAAGAGTCTGAGTGGAATTCCGCTGAAGAAAGCTGGAGTGAGGGCTCTACGGAGACCGATGAAGACGACAAAATGCATCTAAACGCCACAGACTCGTCAGAAGAAAACCAGAAGAGCGCCAGCAGTTCCGAAGCTGACAGTGAAGACGAGGACGAAATGCTTAAAGATGAGATTCCTGTGCATAGCTTTGGGCAGCTGAAGCAAGAATCTGACAGCGACGGTGGAGACATTGACTTCAATCACGACCCCGAAGATGACGCATACAATGGGGACTCTGACTCCAGCAATGCAGATAGCGTCACCAGTAATGTTGGATTCAAAGGAGACAAGGAGGATATGCCCAAGCCCAGGTTACACCTGCCTCGCCCTCCAAAGCCGGCTGCCACCGACCACAAAGGCTTGCTAATGATCTACGATCTTCAGTCCGGGAATCCGGTCCAGGTTTTCAAATACTCCCAGGATTTGCCCGTTGCGCTCTACGATTCCCCGCCAGTCATTCACCCCACAAAACCACTCGTTGTCTGGCCACTCTGTGGAGGGGAGCTCCTGTTTGTGAATATTGAAGGCAAATCGTATTTCGTCAGAAAGGCAAGGCCTTCGACACCCAGAAGTCCGCCATCCTTCCCCTCACATGCCTAATGAATCCTCCACTGACGAAAACTGTAGCCCGTCATGTTTCAATGAAGTGCCACTTCTCGCTATGCGGAAAGTTCTTGCACATAGTGTCGCTAGAAGCGCAACAGCAGTCACTGACTAAAGCCCAACGGAAAGCCAAAGCTAAACCGTCGTTACTAGTGTCCGCATTCGTATCGACACATCGCCTCTCCATGCGCAAGACTTCGAGAAGTCCACCCACCCTGATACACCGTGCCAAGGTCTCTTTAGGAAGCAGATACGCCCTCTCTCCGAGCAGGATGCCCGTCGAGGTCACTTGGGCGCCCAAAGAAGTGTACCTTTCCAGCAGCAGCGAGTCCAACCAGCTGACTGTCTTTCGTGTCGATTTATTCACATCACCAACGTCAGACGCTGAGGATACAAGCGCCGTCTCGGTCCCTCGTCAGATAATCCTCCTACCGGAATCTGCCCGCTCGCGTTCCGTATACTTTTTTCCACGGAAAGCCGAGGATACCCACGCCCTCGTTCTGATCGGAAGCTGGAGATCCAAACCTATAGATTCCGAAAAGTCTGCCGCGGGTAATTCTGAGGATGAGTGGGATTGCGTGCGAGGCCTTCCCGAAGCGGTAGCGCCACCTATCGGTTTCTACGTTCATAAAGAAACGGATCTTGGCGGTTGGGGGCCTAGTAATGCTGTGGTGGAGATTAGTAGGGAGACTGATAAGGGACAGTTGAAGCAGAAGATGGAGAGATTCATTGGGGAAGATGACTGCGATGATCTGGAGGCGTATTTCTTCGCGTGAAGGCTGATCTATAGACTAAGGATGAGACAGTCAAACGTTTATGGAGGGAAGAACTTTGATCAGTCGAAACAAACTGATCGAGCAGAATTACTAATCTAAAAAGCGGTGAAGGAATCCTAACAAAGATTCATGTCCGCGCCCGTATCGCGCAGCCTGGAGAGTGCGGCTTCGATGTACGGGCACTTGAACCAGTGAAGCTATAAAGGAACAGGGATCCAGCGCGCTACTAAAACTCGACATCAGATCAGGCCCATCATCACGAAATGCAGAAGGAATCATGGGAAGATGGTGTACGAAAATCAGCTCAAAGCCAATCGCCATTTACCTACGATCCTCATAGTTGCCCGCGCAGCACTTCTTGCTGGCACGAAAAGCCCGATGTCCAAGATGTTTACCCACACAGTCGAGTGGCTGTCGCTTTCGGAGAGAGAAGGATAGCCTCTGATATCCCCAGTTGCTGTGAATTTTTTCCTCGGATGAACGCGCTGTGGATATATGTCGACTCGGCCTGTGTGTGGTATCCTCGTCCCAAAGAACCTGTCGAGCCGACTTTTCCACACAGATCCCACTGCACGAAGGACGATGAGTATGCACTGACAGTGAATTTACTGCCTCTCTGCCAAATTTGTCGTGAACGAGATGTGGGTCAAGCCAGACTTTACACTCATATTTCAAGCTCTGAGGCCTCATGCACGGGCAGATATTGACTTCGTAAGCCAAATCCAGTACGCTCGTTGGTGATAGAACAAATGGTTCGCGAGGAACACACATGTATGTACTCCGTATTCAAGCCAAAAACAGAGGTATAATCTTATATCCTTCCCCAATGATTCTCTCATCTTACCTTATGCACAGTCAAAAATTCAGAGTTAAACATATTTACCCAACCTTTGTCCTTACTTATATAGACGCTAGATGAATAGGAGTCAATGAATCAGATGTGATTGTTTTTGCCCCAGAATTCTGAGGCTGAAAGGCGTCTGATCTCATTGAGGAATTTTTAACCGAGCAGAGCTCCAAGCGCCAAGCGTAGAATATCTGTAATTCTGTGCACATCTTATGAAATTTCCATTCTGAAGCCATTGAATATGGCAGACTACCTAAAGGGCCTCTTTGGAGGTCAAAAACCTATACCATCTGCTGCCAGCGACGATGGTATGCACAAGGATCCTTGAGTCTGTAAAGTCCACTAACATCTGTTGCCTCGTGCAGATTTCGCCGATTTCGCAGGGGCTCCAGATCCCTCACCTGCTCCAATATTGCCAGTGACGCCTCAAGCCGCGAGTGTCTCAGGGGCTGCACCGACTGGGGCTTCAGATGTCATCTATACAAAATGGTATCGTGTCTGGGAAAGATCAAAACCTTCAGACTTTTATGCGGAGGCCGTCATCTTACCTTTCATTATTGTCATTATCGGACTACACGTATGGGGCCGCCGGGCAAACAAGCGCAAAGCGAAGGGATGGATTACAGCACATGCGCCAATCCTTGAAAAAGAGTACGCGTTGGTTGGCTTTGGAGGCAGGAAGGAGCCAACGGTAGACGACGGGCAATCACTGGGGGACGATGTGGTGATCCCAAAGGACTTACTCAAGGAAAAGACCGCGCAAGAGTACGTGACATATGCAACTGGGCGACAGAATGTTGCCTTCACAGACGTGAAAGTCTCGCTCTTCAAAAGATACAACCCTGCAACCCTGATCGTAGAGTTCATATTGAGCTTCATCTTCGATAGCATGCGACCGCCAGTAGAGAGAATGGAGGTAACCACGTATGTCTTTGATGGCAGGGAAAAGGACCTCGTTCCAGCACGGAACCAGCAACAGAAGGACGCGATCGAGGCCCAAGCAAAGACTAAGAGCTCCGTTTATGATCAATTTGTCTTTGCGGTCGTGCACAAAGATCTGATGCGGACTCTTCGAGAGGACCGCTACGACATATCGCTTACGAGCACCAAAGACCATGCCAGCCTTCCGTCATGGGCTACTACAATGAGCGAGAGCGCTGCAGTCACCGATCAAATTCTCACACCTGATCTGATCAAGGCCGTCGAAAAAGCCGGTGACACTTTTGAGTACTTACTTGTGTCTGATCAACCCGTCGATAAGCCAGCAAAGTGAGCCTTCCACTTCGCTGCCTTTCATGGAATAAAGCTAACGTCACCCAGACTCAACGATACAGACCCCAAGAAGCGTCTTTCACTGTCAATACGTACCCCGTCAGGGTCTCAGGCTTCCGCCTACGAGCCCACTCTCCCAATATTCTCCTACTTCCTCCGCCTTCCGGACCTGCTGGCAAAAGACGCACGCTTCCGTCCTGAGGTGAGGCGCAAGATCCAAGCTACACGCGAAGACGAACAAAGGAAGCTTCGAAAAGCAGGCGACGACGAGAAAGCGGACGAGAGGCGTCTAGAGAGTGAGAAGAAGAAAAAGGAGATGCGAGATAATCGGCTTAAAGGGATGGGTGCGGATGAGCAAAGGAAGTTTCTGGAGGATGAAAGGAAGAGAGGCACCAAGAGGCAGGAGAAGAAGATGAGTAAAAAGGGTTAGTGGATGCTATTCATGCGCACGATTTAGAGGAGCCATGTTCGTTGTATAATTCCGGATTTCAAGATATCCCTGTAGTCATTGTACCATAGTGGGGAGACGTGTACCTTAGTAAGTCCTTGGAGACACATCACAATATCTAGATGCTCTGAAGAGAATTCGGTCCCCTTCCAAGGACCAGATCTTGCTTCCAATCTACGGTCCTTCCCTCCCTCAACTAATCAATTGCCACTGGTATACATCTGCCAAGGGCTCAATGTATCGTCTCCCCTTCAGGCTTGCACTCTTCTCCCGCATAGCATATACAGCCACTCCAGCAACCTCGCCATTCCAATCCTCCCTTCACACCCCATCTAACCCTCGCCCCACCAAGTCTTATGTCCCAATACCATCCGACACATCATATACATGCATCCTGTCAGAATCAGCATCAGCTCAGCCTTCTCCCCCGCAGCGAAGCGATGTAGCGCCCATTACCTGCGGTTGTTCCCGCAAGAGTGACATAATAGGGATAAAGCATGTATTTGGATCGGGGCGTCTGCATCTCCGATCGTATCAGCGATTAGACCGGATGTAGAATCCTCCCATTTTCCTGCCCGGTCGTCCAGAAGGCTGAAGATGGGCGTTGAGTGTAGATGTGTCACGGACCTTGTTCCAATCCCTCACGCCATCGTGTTTCTGATAGAGCCGTTGGTAGTGCGGGACTCGGTTCTCGCGGAGGGAGAAGTGCCGTTCGATGGGTCTGTGGTGGATATGTTGGCTTTAGCTTTGGGACTTATAGGTGGGGAATGGGGGGTTGGGATGGATGTTGCGTTGTGCTGGCGAGAAGGGCGGGTTCGAGAGTGGTGTTGGGATAGATTGAGGGCTGGACTTACCCTGGCATTGTCACAGCTCGAGAGAAAATCGGACGCCGTAGTCGGTGGATTGTGTGAGTGGAAGGCACAAGTAGAGAAGTCGTCGTGGAGGAACCGAGGACGGTAAGGTATTGAATCACGAGCTCGGTAGGGCTGAATGGTCTTGGCGCTCGCGAGAAGCTCAGTTTAGCTTCGAGTATAAATTTCTACCAAATGCGTCTATGCTTTGCGCAGTCGCCATGTGCACAATCACCTGTATGCCTTTAGATCGATGCGACCGGCGCTGCAGAGACTTTTGAATAGTCCCTCTGGCACATCCGTCTTGAGAGATATCGTTCATTCGGGCAAGTATAGCATCGGCCAAAGATACTTCTATGGAGCTTCGGACCGAGATCGTGTCAAGGGAGCTAGGAAGGGGAAGGGGAACGTCAAGCGAGATGGTATCGAGAGACCCGGGTCGTCGAGCTACAGTACGGTCGGGCTATTGGCAAGGGATGTAAAAACAAGTGAATCCCCTGGGCATGGGATTGAACAATTCCAACATGCTGTGGCAAGCGTACAGCAGCAAGGCGAAAGGCCTTTGATCCGCAAACCAAAACCGTCTACAAGGGCGCTTAAGAAAAAGCCCGAATGGCTGCGGCACCTATTGACCTTCGAACAGTATCAACGAGAGTCGGACTTGGACGCGCCTCATACTGGCAAATCGTTCTTGGTCAAAGACGAGCGATACGCTACTGACTGGAAGCTATGGCTGGAGCTCATCCGCTTTCGGAGACGTCATAATGGCACGAAAGGTACACAAACCTTATACAGGGAGATCTTCCAGCGGAATATGGCAATGCCAACGAGAGGAGCTGTAGGGAAAGAGCTATGGGACACGTCCATTATGATAGCCTATGAAGATCCAGAGTTCCTGCGAGAGGTCATTACATACGCCATCAAGCTGAAGAGGACTACGAGATCAGCGTGGCCCAGGCTATACTACAGTGTTGTTGTATGTGCTCTGAAAATGAAGCCGACATTAGCCTACAGCTTGCATGTCCGGATGAAGGAAGATTTTGCCCCATCTCTTATTGATTATCAGAAGCTCTTTCATCGGTCGACCGCCATGGATAAAGTAAATGCCTTCGAACGGTTATACAGAGATCTGCCACTACCAGGAATGTATGGAACGATTATACCTGAACTATGCAAATTGCTGAATAACAGCGATGCTATCAAATGGCATATGCTTCTCTTCAGTTACAAAGACTTCCCTGCGGACTTCAACGATATCAAGCCTTTGTTAGGTTATCTTGCGCACACCGGCGACGACCGTCAAATCGAACAAATCGTCAAAGACTTGAAAGAGGCTCATGGTGAACTTACTCCTATTCCCATCGCCACTGAGAAATTCGTAAGGGAACGACTTCTCATTAGCCGTGAGATCTTCAATCGCCATCTTGGTGAGGTCCATGGAGTCGCTCCTAAGCATTTGAGCGATCATTTTTGCGCTCGACTATTTGCGACCAAGCTGTTTTCCATTGAGACAATCATTTCTGGACTTCAGATGATGGCTGTCGAAACTATTGGGCCTCTGTCGATGCGGGAAATTGCTTGTAGAGACAACTTCCACCCCTCTAATTTGACTCGTCACCTTGATCGTCTGAAGGATGCAGGGATATCTCCGGACGAGTCGGCTTTCTCCCTCTTGATTCAGAAGCTGGCTCGGAGTGATGAACAACGACTCCTGCGATCTGTCGTGGAATGCGATCTTCATCCTGACACTTTCGAAGATGCAAATGTTCAAGAACAGTTGCTTGCTGAGTACTATGATAAGAACGACCAGCTACTGATCGAGCGAACGCTGGCTGCGATTACTATTCGCTGTAGGGAACAGGACGTGTCTAAATGGCGGTGGAACCTTGCTCTTCGCAGTTACGTTAAGCTCAGAAGAATAGATACTGTGAAGTCTATACTGGAGACTATGAAACACCAAGGCATTCCCGTCACAACAAGGAGTAGCAGGCATCTGCGTGTGTGCTGGCTATCTGAAAGACTAGTTGGTCGAGCAGCTCATTCAACGCAAGAACTATCAATTATCATCAATGCCACGCAGAGTACAATGCTATCCGGCCGTTATGTACCAATCACAGCCTGGAAAGAGATCATGCGACGTCTGGGGATGGCTGGACGTTTGCCCGAATTCGAGAATCTTTCCTTCTGGCTTGTAGATCATTACACGAGTCCGGTAGGACTGGCATCTATGCCCTCTCGAATGCTGCTCAATTTAACGGAAAATCCTAAGCATGCATCTAACAGTAATACTCAGGCCCACCTCAAGACCTTGTTCACCATCGCAGCTCAACATGCTATTATTGCTTGGGGCTTTCAGCAAGCAGTCAAATGCCGACCGGGCAAATTTCAGAGAGTTCAGATGAGGTCCATGATAATGGATCGTCGACGACCACTATGGGTTTGGGGCTTGGTCCTGCTGCGCAAGTTGCAGCAGCGGGGCGTGCCTATCCACCGATCCACTGTCGCAAGGATCTGTACCCATCGACTTGATAGTCTGTTCGGCAGTGGCGTATCAAGAAGCCACATCAACCGGCAATCTAGAGCTCTAGATCGCCACGCCCTTGGTTTCTACGTTCGTGGTATGGAGAATATATGGGGAGAGAATTTATTTCGTCAGACCGGAAGACCAGAGCTTGAGGCACCGCCAGCATGACTGGGATATCTTCCATAATCGATGTACGGACAGTCAACCCAAATGATTGATTTAGCCTGATCATACCCGCCAAGAGTTTTAGCTCGCTTGGGTTTAGTGCATCAGCTAACACACTGCCGTGCCAACACAGCGGACAAAACAATGGCCGCTATTTACTGGCGAGCGAGTAAACATGTGTAAAGACTCTTATTGTCGATCCATGGCCTACGCAGCTCATAAAGTTCAATGCCGGCTCACGTAAAATGGTCGCCAAGGCTAAGACCTATGGTAAAAAGACGAGACATGACCTCGTTGCGTCATTTAATCAGTTGACACTCTCACCAAAGCAAGATGGTATTCATCATATCCAACGTATAGTAACATGCTTCGACAGCTGACGACGTATAGGACAACGAGCGCCACGGGCTCCACTCAAATGTATCTCGTCAAATGCGGTGGACAAAAAACCTGAAAGCTCCATCGAGATCAAGGTTACTGAAACTGAAACGGTGATAACGAAGATAAAGTCGACGAAGGGTGAGTCATCAATCTTATTCGTATCTTGAGAGTAAGGATGCTTAGCATCGGCATAGAACGTGGGACAAATTACGATCCACAGAAGCCGATCACCGCTCTTACAAGCCTTGAATGCGTCGAGCCAGAAATTCAAAGCCTTCACAATGCGTGTAATCAGTGGGAAGAGAACTTCACCGTCACCAAAATCGCCCAGGGGAGCTACGCCACCATTCTTCGCATGCAAATGAAAGACGAGCCAGATGTCTACACAGTCTGGAAACTCGTCCCTCTCAAGAATAAAACCGGCAAAGGATGTCGCGCGCTTGATCAAACGTTCATCGAAGATGCAGCTGCGGAAGTCAAGGCGCTGGCTCTTATGGCAGAAATTGAAGGCTTCGTGGAATTTCGAAGCGCACGTGTACTACGAGGATCGATGCCGCCGCTGCTCCAGGGTCTGAATACCCACTGGCAGATTAGCCATCCAGACGAAGAGACCGAAACCAAGTATTCCAAAGAACAACAGTGGCTTCTCGTGGAGATGAGCGACGCTGGGACTGACCTAGAAACGTTGATCAAAAAAGGCTTCTCCGTAGGAGAATTGCTACCTATAGCCGAAAAGGGAGTAAAATTAACTATCCAGCAAACATGGGACATATTTTGGGCAACCGCAGAAGCATTAGCTCGTGGAGAAGCTCTTGCCAACTTCGAGCATCGAGATCTCCACCCCGGAAACATTTGCATTTCGAAGCGAACAACGCCACCAGCGGATCCGAACCAACACACCGTCCAAAAGCACACGGACCTCGAAGTCACCATCATCGACTATACGCTATCCCGCGCCACACTCGAAAACGGCGAAGTGCTCGCCAACTCGATGAAAGATGGCAGCATCTTCGAGCAGTCGAGCCTCGACCCGACAGACGATCGCCAATACGGCATGTATCGACACATGCGTTCCTTGATCGACAGCGACCCAAGTGTTCCGCAAGAACGGAAATGGCACCAATACGTACCAATGACGAATATCATCTGGCTCTACCATATCCTCAAATACCTCCTCGACAACACCGCACCCTTCCCTAAGAAACAACCACGCAAAGCGCCCACCATCAGCCCAGAAGAGCGCAAGATGAATAAACACTTAGCACAAATCTTAGCCCGCATGGACCCGGTTGATGTAAGCGAATGGCGTTATAGGTCCGCTGCTGACGTCGTGGGGGAAGAAGTGGCGTTTGAGAATGGAATCGGGCATGCGCTGTCGTCGTCTTCTGATATCAGTGACGTACGTGATGGTAGCGTAACAGTGGTCGAGTATCGACGTGCTATGCTATCGACGAGAAGGGGGGATGGTAGGCGGCGCAGAGATGGTGGGGTTGTGGGGTAAAAGCCCCGATAGTTTTATTGAAATGGAACCAAGCAGCAAGCAGTTATCTAATTAGTTACATGAGAATAATCATCTAAGGCTAGCAGGATAACCTAAGGTATCTTTCGTACAGTCTCCCCTTTTCCCTCAAGAATCCAATACAACACGGAAGCGTAGCACCCTCCAACCCCACCCCCCCGGCATTTCGATTTCAAACCATCACGTACCCTGCGTTCAGTCACACCCTATCGGTAGAAGGAATCTTTGCATGGGAAAGGCCGTGGGAGACTTATTATTGTATTGGTGGCATTGGTTGGTTCAGATGTACGTCGTAGAATAGAGATAAATTGTAGTACCTGCAAGAATCAGGGTTATTGATGAAAGCTTAGTATATTGGAGTCAAGTCATGAACATCTCTGAGCCGTCCTCGCTAGTCTTCCCAAGGCCCAAGCAAGACCTCATTTGCTTGCATATATGGTCCTATCGCAGATCGGATCGAATACATGGAATGTAGTAGCCGCAAAGGTCAGGTAGGGTAGTTGAAAACAGACTATTAAAGTCGAGTCAAGAACATGCTAGAAGACCTAATAAGTTACGATCCAAGTCGAGTTCAATCGATCAGCACTCGTGATTTGAATTGTTCATGCTAGGTTTTTCTAAGAAACAAGGTAAGACTTCATTTAGCATACATTTATATTTCTCATCGCACGCAAGGACAATAGACATAGACGATCCACTGATAACGAACTCCATGCATCAGCTCTCATGATTCTGACCGTCCACGCTAGGCTTCCCAATCCCTTCCACCCAGAAGCCCAACTGGCGCAATTTTTCGGCATCGACGATGTTTCTGCCGTCGAAAACGAACATTGGACGTTTCATGATGCGAGCTATGTGGTTCCAATCTATTGGAGGTTTGGATGCTGGAGCGTTGTTGGAGTTCTTGGTGTTGTTGTTGGGTTGTTCGCTGGTGGTAATCGAAGGGTCGTGACTGGGATGACGGCTCACGTCCGTCAGGGTTGCAGTTGGTCTGGTGCTTGTGAACGTTTGGGAGGTGGCGGAGAAGCTATTGGGATGGTACTGAGATTTACCAGGGGGTGCAGCGGGTGAGCGTGGTTTGTCGAATGTCAGGACGCTTCCGGTTCTGGGATCTTTGATCGGTAGAGCGGCCCTGTTGTTCTTTGCTGGAATCTGGAATTGGTTGGTAGAGCGAGGTGTCCATTTTGGGGCGTTGGGAGAGAGAGTCGGAGTCAGAGTCGAACTTGGGGAGGGCGTGGGAGTTGGAGTTGGAGTCGAAGTGGAAATTGGATTTGGAATCGGAATTGGAGTGGGAGTGGGCGTGACCGTAAGCGTGGGAATTGGAGTGGGAATTCCGTTCGACGTCTTATTGGAAAACTCATCCCATTCAGTAGCGATGACTACTGCGTCGGCATCCTTGCAGGCCTCATATGGCGTCCGGCAGACTGTGACTTGGCTCTTGATCACATCAAAAGCAATCTTGTTATTACTCTCTTCCAGGCTTTGCCAAACATGCGTCTCCTCCACTTTCGGATCGTAGATACTGACCTCAGTGTTTTCCCTGCAAAGATGATTCACAATGGAAATTGCTGCGCTCTCTCGCGTGTCACCTGTATCTTTCTTGTAGGCGTACCCGAGTATGGCGACCTTCTTGTTCGTGAGTGTGGAAAACAGGCACTTTACGATCCGCTTGATGAAGCGGTCCTTTTGGTATTCGTTGATCTCGACGACTCCTTTCCAATATGCGGCGATTTCAGGTAGGTTGTGGCTTTCAGCAATGTAGACAAGACTGAGAACGTCCTTCCTGTAGCACGAGCCGCCAAAGCCGACTGAGGATTTCAGCATCCGAGGACCTATGCGGCTGTCGAGACCACAAGCGTAGGAGACTTCGTCAATGTCGGCACCTGTTGCTTCGCAAACTGCGCTGAGAGCGTTGATGCTGCTAATGCGCTGGGCTAGAAGTGCGTTTGCCGATAGCTTGGCCATCTCAGAAGACCATAGGTTCATCGTGATAATGTGTTCGTGAGGCACCCAGCTCCCGTAAACATCGGCCAGTGCGGCTGCGGCCTTAAGGCCTCGGTTAGTCTTGAAGGACCCAATGAGTACCCTGTCAGGCTCGAGGAGGTCGTTGATCGCTGTACCCTCAGCCATGAATTCAGGATTAGAGAGGATGTCAAAATTGACTCCAGGTTTACCAACAGCCGCGAGGATTCTGCTGATGGCTTCAGCCGTCCTGCATGGTACTGTGCTCTTTTCTACTACAATCTTGTCATCTTTGGCCACCTCAGCGATCATACGAGCGGCTGCTTCGACGCAACTCATGTCTGCTGCACGACCAGCTCCGATTCCGGTGGCTTTGCTAGGAGTAGGCACACAGAGGAAAATCAAGTCCGCCTTCGCGATGGTGTGTTGAATGTCTGTCGCAAAGAAGAGATTGGGCATTCGAACGCCTGGTACACCATCGCGCGCTGGTTGAAGGACTGCTAGCAGGCCCGGCTCGTAAATGGGCAAGTGGTTCGTATGCCATGCTTTGATACGGTCGGCATTGAGATCAACGACGGTGACCTCGATCGCTGGACACTTATTGGCGATAACAGCACCTGCTGGCCCACCCTAATAAGAGGTATCAGCTTGACAGCTTAGTAACCACCCAGAGTTGAAGAGGTTCTTACCACGTATCCTGCACCTAGACAGCAGATTTTTCCAATAATTTTGGGTCGAGATAGAATTACGGAGGCATTGCCAAGCCTATCTGAAGTGGTAGGTAGCCCGCTGCTGTCTTTATCGGTTTGGATATCCATCATGAGGAGAGTGCGGAACAACACTTGGAGGAAGGAGTGCCGATAAATGAAGACGAGACGCGATGTACGGAGGCCTGGAGTGAATGTGTGAGCGGGTTCATAACGAGATCCTCGTCCATGATATATGAGTGTGTAGGCTTGTTGAGTTGCCTCTAGACGTTTGAGGGCATGAGGAAACAAGTTGCTACCCGATCTGCTTCATTGTTGGAAAACAAAAACCGCGATTGTCTTTGCGCCACCCAAAGAGCTCGATGCGATTGCTACAATAAATGGTTGTTCTGACCTCCATTGTTCGGACCTAGTTGGTGCAACATTATCAACTGTCTAGCTGCTATGAGTATCAAATGCCAAACTTCAGGGAAATGCAAAGCAAAGTGTTGTACTAGCAATGCTTCTGAAGTAGCAACTGCTGACCCGTTGGGATCTAAGCCATGTGAGCTGGCCATTGTGGGTTAAATTGTGATATCCAGATGCTTCCATGTAAAGGACCTGACCTAAAGAATAGTATCGGGACTTGTACTAAGCAGCAATGGTCCACTTTTTGTGGTCGTGAACCCTTGAGTCCAGCTCAAACTTGCTATACATACCAGCCCCAAGGAGGGCAATCATCATCCCAAGCCCATTTAAGAAGCCCATCTGTACATCAAAGAGCAGAATACCCAACAAGACTGTGAAGCATTGCTTCAGATTTCCGCAAACGGTCATTGTTAAAGCTCCTGCAAGCTTGTTTGTATGAAGGGATGACACATTGAGGAGGAACGATAGGAAGCCATTGCCGGCAAGAGCAAGTCCATATGTAGGCGTTAGATGACCATCTGCGACCCATGCAAGAAAGGCACTTGCTTCGCCGGTACTGGTGGCGTACACCAAGGCCTGAATCGAGGCAAGAGGAGACATGACCAAGAGAATCTCAAGCGCTGGAAGTTCTAAGCTGCCGGTCATTAACTGATTGGACACAATGGTCTTTATCGAAGAAAGGACGACACCTAGAAGGGTTAGGTTGAAGCCGATAATGGTGAAGTAGTAATCGCCGTACGTCGCGAGTCCGACACCAAGAATGATCGGGATGAGAGATAGGTAGGCTTTCATTGTATAGGTCCGGGAGCAACAAAGGCGATAGATGAGGACGGTAATCACGGGGCTAGTAGATCGCATGATTTGATGGAAAGGTACTGATACCATCTCCCTAATATCAAGCATCAGCTACAACGGCAGAAAGTCTTCAAGGTAGCGTTTGCAGAACTTACAGAGAGACATTCGAGATTCCTATATTGACCGTGAAGAGGAATGAGAACGCGATCATCAGTAGGTTCCTCGATGTCGTAAGTCTCGTGATGTTGAGGTGGCTTCGCAGCATCAACAAAGAGCAGCCAAGGAACGTGCAGCAGGTGTGTAGCGTGGTAAGAAGCCAAGGGAACGCGAACTACTCGGCCCTGATGTCAGTGGAGTACTGCTTGGGGCGCTTCATGGACTGAGGGATGCAAGCCATCGTTCTGCGGATGGACTGGGGGAAGGAGGCCATCGTTGTTTTTTTCGCGTACATTTCCGAGGACTACTTTGTTGTAAAGCGTCAGTACCAGGTTCAAGGTGAAGTAGAGAGCCAGGTATATGAACTTGGTGCTATTCGGTATTGTGTATTCTAGTGCACTGATTTGAGCCTCGCTGTCGCCGACGGCTATCATTTTAGCCTTAGTGAAGTGACAATGTTGGCGATTGAGTGATTCGAGCCAAGTATTTAGCCTCTCTTAGACTTGATTACTTTACGATTCGTGGATTCTTAAGAGTTCGACGCGTCCGGAGGAAGCAGCTAAGGAAATGGTCCCCTTCAATAGAGCGTACTGTTATCGATAATTGTTCATGTTCAAAGACTGCAGGACAGAAACTAGGCCTGTCAAATGGCCACGCCTACAACACAAGGTGAATATTTTTCGCCTCTTTCAAGAACCCCAAGGATCGAAGGCTGCTTAGGACCTACTAATCCATGACACGAAACAGATGATGAAGATCATGACTTCCATAGTCAGTAAGGAGTCAGCGGACAAGATAAGCGCTGCAATACTTATGCCTTGTATCAGGTCTGGTCATGTAAATCAAAGTTCACCCCCTGAGAATGCTGGCCGTCTTGTTCTTGGTCTGGGTAGGCTACACTTTCTGTACCCGTCGGTTTCAGACTTTTCATTTTAGTTACGACAGACACAGATAATGTTTTGACCTCACACAGATACGAGACACTTCAGCAATGACATTGCTACGAAAGAAGTGGTTACCGATATGCTAGACTTGGCCTCCGAGCACATTGTGATGATAACGAGATGGGATGAATGGAACTTTACCCCTATGGTAGGCTGCTGTGAGGACGGCTTTGTGCAGCCATCGTCGTATCTACATTCGAGGGGGGCAATCGCAACCAATGCCTCATGCTGAGACAGAGAGCGCAGTTGTCCGAGATCAGAGGGTTGGCGTGGTATGGTATGATTCTTCGGCCTTTCTTCCGTCGTCGCTGTGGACCTCCAATGTAACCATCATAGCCTCGGTCACAGATCCCAGGCCTCCTTCCATATATATCTGTCGACGGTCATATGTGGTGAAGCGATGGGTCGTGCCACACGGGGAAAGATGCTTCGCGCAGCGTCACATACGTGCACCGGCAGAGGGATTGGCTTCAATGGCACGGAACATACGGAGTCATGGGCAAAGCAAGTCTTTAAGGCATCCCAATACAATCGATCTTCTATCGAATACGCCTCGCCTGGTCCTCTTCAACAATACATGTCTTTATTCTGATGAGCATTGTACGTTGATATCATTTGGGGCGCGGCTGCTCACCTGTTTCGCCCCCTGGCGCCCTCCCGTTTTTGAATTTAGCGCGTCACGACATCTCGCGCACTGCTTCGAGATCAGATCCCATTGTATTCACCTAATGAACCTCGCTAGGTAAAATCCTATTACCATGTCGGCGCGGACGGAGCATATAGGAGCTAGAGCGCTGTTGGGGCGGCTCGTTGGGACTGCGGATGAGCAGTTCCATCATCGAAGCAGATCCAGCCATGCAGATGCTCCCATCTTCCTTGCCACTCCTCCTTCCGAAGTTCAATCTCACTGGACTCCCCGATTCTCTTCTGTACTGTACAGGGTAGCTCCGGAACACAGATATTGTAGCTTTTTGCGCGACCAAGAATGTGAGGGTTCTCGAAAGGCGTTCGCGATGCCAATCTTCCAGGACAAAAGGGTTCCACCCCCACGCTCTTGCTCACCAATGCAGAGCTTCAGTCATCCGTAGAGTGCAGCATCTGGACCATGGAAGTCTCTTTTCGAGCCATGGGCAACACAAAATGCCGCTTGACGTCATTTCAAGTGGTCGACCGTGGTCTAGCGAAAGCGGAGCGCACAGGGGTCCTAAAGGGCAAAGTCTTCCAAACACCGAGACTGTGTGTCAGAAAAGATCTGCCAGTGTCATATATTAACGATCAGAAGTTGGGTCACCACCGAAAAATTACTACCACATTAATTGATTCGGATAATTGAAGAAGATGGCGACTAGGGAGGGAAAATCGGAGCCTGCCTATCCAGCAGCATCTGTCAAACCAGGCCTATCTGTCAATCACGAAGACTCAAGCGTAGACTCATTCGACAAAGACTTGGCTGCAGCAATTGTATCGGACCATGCACAGATATTCGATATCGCCACCGAGCGCCGAGTGGTTCGCAAAATTGACCTCTACCTGATACCATGGATGTGGCTTGGATATGGCTTCGTTTACTACGATAAGGTAGAGATAGCATGACCATTTGCCCTCACAATAGTTCATCGTCTGATACCGCTGTGATGCGCAGGCTATCCTGGGCAGTGCCGTTCTTTTTGGCATGACAAAGGACCTCTCATTGAGCGTGGTGAACAAATCAACACACCCGCCAACTACTGTTACTACGCGGCTGAGTTGGGCCACGTCTATCTTCTATTTTGGAATGCTTGCAGGTCTTTATCCAATGACGTTCATGTTACAGCGGTTTCATTTAGGGAGAGTACTTGGCATACTGGTCATCCTGTGGGGCATGATCGCCATGCTCACCGCTGCTGTGACATCCTGGCAAGGTCTGTTTGCTCAACGCTTCTTCCTGGGCTTTATGGAAAGCGTTATACCGACCGCTTTCATGTGTATTGTGAGTGGCTATTACACGCAACAAGAGCAAGCGCTTCGGCAAAGCTGGTGGTTTTCATCGACTGGAGGGTGGACAATTATTGGCGGTGCCTTGAATTATGGGTTCGCCCAGATTACTGGTGGATCTTTGGCTCGTTGGCAGTACATCTACCTTCTGGCAGGCTCACTCACCATCATCTTCGGTGCTGTATGCTTTGCCGTCCCCAACTCGGTAGTGTCCGCGTGGTTCCTGTCTGCAGAGGAACGTGTTGTCGCAGTCGAAAGGCTGAGAAAAGGTCAAACGGGTGTACGATGTCAGAAATTGAAAGGATCCCAGATCCTAGAAGCAGCGTTAGATGTCAAGATATGGCTCGTGGCATTCATGATGGCTGCTGCGTAAGACCCTTTCTCTTTCGCTGGTTGGAAGTACTAAAATACATACAAAGGTACACTGTTAATGGTGCTGTCAGCGGCTTTGGACCACTCATTGTCTCCACGTTTGGGTACGTTCTTTTCCAATTAGTATTACTCATTGAAGTTTCTTATCTGATCGAGACCACGATAGCTGGTCGACGCTCGACTCGATATTACTTCAATTCCCTCTGGGAGGCGTCTGTTTCATCTTCATCCTACTCACAGGATACCTCTCCAGTCGCATACCGAACATCCGCCTCATGTTGTTGGTACTTTGCTGCTTCCCTGTCATCGCTGGCTGTGCCATGATCTGGCGGAGTAGCTGGACGCATCGTGCTCCTACACCCGTGGCCGGCTATACCCTCATCGGGTTCTTTGGTCCAGTCGTCAGCCTCATCATCAGTATCGGCATGGCGAATGTTGCAGGTGCAACAAAGAAGAGCTGTACGGCAGCCGCCATCTTTGTAGCGTACTGTGTAGGCAATGTACGGAGGACTTCTAGCCCCGGTAAAGCTGTGCATCTAACTGACTTTCACCAGATCATAGGGCCGCAGCTCATCAAAACGCCAACGCTGAAGAGACATTATCCCGAGCTTTGGCTTGGCCTCATCATATGGTTAGTGATGCTCCATATTTGTTTCGACGAATGGAGCCATACTAATGCCCGCTCTAGCTACTGCATTGTCATCGTCCTCGCGGTGGTACTTTACCTGATCCTTCGTACGGAAAACAAGCGCCGGGAGTCTCTCCGACAGGACGAGGATGAGCGAGATCAACTCGCTTTTCAGGATCTGACCGACAAAGAGAACCCATACTTTCGATATGTGCTCTAAAGACATTATGGTGATCCACTATTTCACCTTATGGTCTTAGGCCTTCTCGGCTATTGGGTTGTCGTCTCACTTGATTGCGGCATGAACTCCGTACCTCGCCTCCTAGTACCTTAGTGACATTCGAGCCTCCGGAGCTTATTCGTTATCTCTTTGTTAGACTGGCGCAAGGAACACGGTCCGAACGATCAAGCAATTCACGGCAGTTATCGACGGATAGACCTTCGACACTAGGCTCTTACACTTTTCCTAGTCCTGAAGAAATATGTTGATCGTCGGCGGGATCTAACACTGTCGCCGATCAATTACTGTCTGGAGGCCCCGCATCACAACGCTTATTACCAAATTACCCCGCCTAATGAGCATTGTGACGACGTTGTCTTGCCGGAAGAGGTATACAGACTCGCTGAAAATGAAAAATTCAACTCAGTGCTTCCTGAAGACGACGAACGATGTATCTGCATGTGTTAGCCTCGGCTATCGTCGTCATGAGGGAGATTTTCACATGTCCAATTGGGGTCGTGCAATGCACTGCAATGCACGTCCATCACCGACATGGATGTCATAATCTCCTAACCTCCGCTTTATGAATATCCTTCTTTGTGAATCCGATTTGCTAGATTGATTCCTGCGAAATGAAGTCCACCACCGCCGACATGTCGGACAACAACCTCTACGACGATACGATGGAGCGCTACGTTGATGGAAAGCTACAAGTTGAGAACGTGGGGAACAATACCAGACGCCAGGGCTCTATGAGCGGCCGACAATTGTCCATCGCTACAGACAATGGACGTCAATACTCTACTGGTGGTGCTCGCAGAATGAGCCAATGGGACGCCATGAAGCTTGCGAAAGAGGGCGGCGTTGAAATCGACGAGGAGTTCGAATTGCTCGAAATCGAGCTGCGCGAGAATCCAATCCATGGAAGCTTCTTCTCCCCTGTCATCAATTTCAAGAACCCGGCTCACTTCACGTGGTTGCTGGTTGCCTTTGCCTCTATGGGAGGCTTGCTCTCGGGAATCGATCAATCGTTGATCTCGGGTGCCAATTTGTACATGCCGCAGAGTCTGCATCTCGATACCTCACAGGTCTCCCTCGTGGCTTCTGGTGTGCCGCTGGGCGCCATTGGTGGTGCTTTGTTGCTTGGGCCAATCAATGAAGCCGTGGGTCGACGGATGGCTATCATCATTTCCTTGATCCTTTATACCCTTGGTGCAGCTCTCGAGGCTGGTGCTATAAGCTTCGGCATGATGGTTGCTGGACGTGTCATTCTTGGCCTTGGCGTTGGCCTTGAGGGTGGAACAGTACCGGTCTACGTCGCCGAATCCGTGGCGAGAAAGTACCGTGGCAATCTAGTCTCTCTCTATCAATTCAATATTGCCCTAGGCGAAGTCTTTGGCTATGTCGTTGCAGCTATCTTTGTCAACGTTAAGGTAAGCCAACATTCTCTTCACCATTCACGCCAGAACAACTGATTGACAATGTTCCTTACAGAGCGGCAGCTGGCGCTATATGCTGGGCTCATCCTTAGTCTTCTCAACCATCATGCTCGTTGGAATGTTCTTCATGCCCGAGTCTCCACGCTTCCTCATGCACAAGGGCCATACCCTCCAAGCTTTCAACGTCTGGAAGCGTATCCGTGGCACCGAGCTCGCCGAAAATCGCCAAGAGTTCTTCGTCATGAAGCACGCCGTGCTCGACGAACTCAACAATAAGGAATCGCGTACTGGCTCCTTCGCTTGGCTCGATTTCATTACAGTCCCCCGCGCTCGCCGTTCGATCGTCTACGCTAACATAATGATATTCCTCGGACAGTTTACGGGCATCAATGCTATCATGTACGTCATACTCATCTCCATGTCGTCCGCCCTGCAAGTCGTAGTAGACTTCGCCTTGACAATCCATGCTAACCCCAAAACGACACAGGTACTACATGGCCACCCTCATGAACCAAGTCGGCTTCGACAGCAAGCAATCCGTCTTCATGTCCCTCGTCGGCGGCGGCTCCCTCCTCCTCGGCACCATCCCCGCCATCTTCTACATGGAGCGCTTCGGCCGCCGCTTCTGGGCCTGCGCCATGCTCCCCGGCTTCTTCCTCGGCCTCCTCGTCATCGGCTGCTCCTACCTCGTCGACTCTAAGAAAAACACCGCCGCCGCCGAGGGCGCCTACATCGCCGGCCTCATCCTGTACGAGGGCTTCTTCGGCTCCTACGCCTGCCTCACCTGGGTCCTGCCCGCGGAGGTCTACCCGACCTACCTGCGCAGCTACGGCATGGAGTCCTCGGACGTCACCCTCTTCTTCTGCTCCTGGCTCGTGACGTATTTCTTCTCGGCGATGCAGGCGGCCATGGGCCGCATCGGGTTGACGTTGGGGTTCTATGGCGGGATTGCGGTCGTGGGTTGGTTTTATCAATTGCTATTTATGCCGGAGACGAAGGATAAGACGTTGGAGGAGATTGACGTTTTGTTTTCGCAGCCGACGGGGGAGCTGGTGAGGCAGAATTTGAAGGGGGTGGCGGAAAATATGGCGGATTTGGCGAGGGGGAGGTGGGGTAGGGTGTTTAGGCCTAGTGAGGAGAGTGAGTTGCCGGAGGTGCATCGTGATGGTGGTGGTGGTGTGGGGCCTGTGCCTGATAAGGAGGTGCAGGGGTAGAAATGAGGAGGGGAGAGTGGGGAGGTGAAGGCGAAGAAGGATGGTGGTTGGGAATGGGGGTGGGATGGGCAACGTATCCATGTTTTGACAACTTTTTGTATATAGCTTTGGACACCAGCACGATACCATGAAAGCATTACTTTTCCGCATGTCCAGGTTCTCTCGCTCCACAACGCGTTTGAGATGACGCGAGATCTGGTCATCCTACCTCATAGTTGCACGAAAATTCTCTCATGATATACAAAGCGGGTATCATACAAGAACTTGCTAACAGTTTTTTTCAAGATTCTGCCAACACACTTATTGTCATCAATTCCAGCCCCCTGCAAAATGCATCCTCACATCGGATACACCTTATCAGGCACAGCACCTCCACTCTCCTGCTTCAGCAACTCCGCCACGTCCTCGTCCAGATCAGCCAATGCGTCCTCGCCGGTGCCAAAGTCTGGGTAGTCATCGGCGGCGGCCACCTTGCGCTTCTTGGATGGCCCGCCACCCGGAATCAGCGAGGGGTCGGGGTAGTGACGTACGGGGGGCATGGAGAGGCTGGAGAGGAGATCTGCGCCTGCTGTTGGGTGGAGTTGGTGTGGCGTGTGCGAAGGGAGGTGGGGATGAGTAGGGATGGGTGCGGGAGGTTGTTCTGTTTCCATTTCTGGAGCGGTGTGGTTGATGGTGGTGGGGGAGCCGGCTGGGGTTAGGGACTCGGGCGGGGGAGGCGTGAGCTCTTCGATGTCAGGGCGCTCGAGGTCTTCGTGCGGTGTTGATGGGTTGTTGCCGTTTGTGCGCGACGATGAGCCGGCGAGCGGGCTGCCGTGCGGTGCGGGGGTGGAGTCTGCGGAGAGGCCGCGCATGATGCCGTCTTCCACCTCTCGCTTCTTGGACTCGATGATGTTTTTGCGGCTTGTGAGGGTTTGATTGAGGGTTTCTTCGGTTGATAGAATTAGGCGGTTGGTTTCGATGATCTTTTCTAGGCCTTCGATCAGGCCGCGACGGGCTTTGATGCTCTCTGAGACGGCGCCTTCGGCGCTGGCGAGGCTTTTGACGAGGGCGCTGAGCCGTGCGGCGTGCACTGGAGGTGTTGGGGTGGGCTTGCTGGGGTCGGTCAGTTTGTCATATTCCGTGTCGGCGGATGGGACGGCGCTGGTGGTTGTGGCTACTGCTTTGGAGACTGCAATTTGAAGGGACACGATGGATTGCAGTTCTGGTGGTGCTGAGGGGCCTGAAGAGCTGGAGAACAGTGAACCGCCGAGTAGGGGCTTCTTCTTGCCTGCTTTGTCAAGATCTGCATGTTTTTCAGCGATGGTAGGTGTACCGTGTTGGGAATTCTCGTACCATCTATGCGGGCTTCAATGGCATCTTGGATTGAGGGTTCGAAGATGAGCCGTTGTCTCCACACCTCCACGACCCTTCGAAGCTTAGTCTGAATATCAGGACCGGCTGATTTGAAAGCAGTAGCAGTAGCTTCCGCGATGATGGGGGAGAAGGCGATGAGGAAGTCGTCTTTCTTCCTGGCTTTCGACTGCTGGGCGACCTCGTTGGCAAGGTATATCAGGTTCAGCCGCTTGTTCGAGCCCGAGTCTTTCAGTCGTTGTAACCATAGCGAGCCAGTGCGGTCTGCGTGTCTCCTACAAATCAAGTATTAGATGGTAGGTGAGAGCAGATCGGTGTACAAGCGGCAGTACCGGTGGAACATGACCCATTGCGCTACTGTGACTATGCTCTCCTGCGTCTCGTTCAAAGCCGATAGCTTCGCCTTGACGGCATCATCTGTGTACGCCATGTCTACAGCTCTACGAGTGCCTTGCCGCTATTTATTGAATTTTGTTGTCGTGATTGTATGGGTGAGGAGGTTGGCGGTCGTATAGTTATTCTAGGCGGAAATATTCTAGATAATGTTTTGATACGAAGAGGACCCGCATTTGACGGACAGCCAGAGGAAGCAACCTCCCTGCACACTGTCTTCAACCTACAGCATCGCCTAACAAAATATCGCCCTGACTGTATCTGCTGTCCACGCGATCGGATCTCACAATGGCAGATAGATTTCCTTCACTGGAGGACTTCTCAGCTGGTGAGCAATTAACAATTCCATTTGTCTTATTCAGCTTTGGTACTAAATTTGTTGCCTAGGTCAGACAGGCCCTACAGGCAATGGATCCAACGGACTCGATGGTATCGACGTAGGAGATGACTTTCTGAGTCGTGAACGTGCTGCTCTGGGCGATGACGCGGCCCAATTCACCTCATCTGGGGACAAGACAGCGACAGTGCAAGAGGGCAACGACGATCTGTTAGGAGATGGCGCAGATAGCTATGGCGGGGCACATAATGGTGGAGAGGAGATCACTGAATTCGAGAGCTCGTTCCCCGCAATGGACGCCCAGAATCAGGTATAGTGTTCCCTCAAGTCGCCAACGTCGTCAGGGGCCCTCGACCTGACTCCAACCTGCAGCCAATTGGACCAGGCGGCACAATAACGGGATCAGGGGCGCCATTTCAGCCTTCACAGCCACAGACATCCTACAGTAATTACGGAGTCCCGGAAGAGGAGTCGGAACCGGTCAGGTAGGTTCTGAATCCACAACTTCACCATGGAGAATTCACCCTTGATATGTTCTCTCCAGGCAATGGCGAGAAAGGCGCGATCTTGCTCTCGCGGAGCGGGAGAAGATATCCACTTCGAAGAAAGAGGAGACTATAAAAGCTGCCCGTAGCAACATTGACGATTTCTACGAGAATTACTCGCAAAAGACCGAAAAGACGATCGCCAAAACCCGCAAAGAAGCTGAGGAGTTTCTAGCAAGCCGGGAAGACACGTCTGCAGGTGGTACGAGCTGGGAGCGCATTGCTAAGCTAGTTGATCTGAGTGGAAAAGGAGCAAAGGGTGGGGCTAGTGGGACGGGGAAAGAAAAGTTTAGAGAGATGCTGCTTGACTTGAGGAAGGATGAGAAGGCACCTGGAGCGACTGGCTACTAATATCGAGGGTTATATAAGAGGATTGTTTTTAGCAGGTGCTCAACAGGGCTGCATGTGAATAGCATCGAGCTCAGGCGTTGAGGCGTTATGCTGCATGAGCATGCATTGGGGCTCCGGCTGAAACCCCCTGCCACAATCAGATCCATATATATTTTACCATTCGCCTTGCCAATTCCCATTCTGCATATATGCCGTGATAGCTTACTGGAACATTCGGTCTTTAGACCAGTTTCCCGGACATATATAACCCCTCGAACCACCTGAGCCGCCGCAATCTCTGCACGTTTTTTAACCAACAGAACGCCCCTTTCATAATGGTAGTCAACTACAGCAAATGGGACGCTCTCGAGCTCTCCGACGATTCCGACATCGAAGTCCATCCCAACGTCGACAAACGCTCCTTCATCCGCGCAAAGCAAAATCAAATCCACCAAGCCCGTTTCCAACGCAAACACGAAATCTCCACCCTCCAATACGAACGCATCATCAACGATGGCCTGCTCGTCCGTATTGACGCCCTTCTTGCAAGCCTCCGCAAACATGCGGATCAGGCTTCTGGAGGGAACTCGGATGAATTCATGATGCAAGCTCTGATGGAATGTGCGGGGGATGCAGGAGAGGATAAGCCACCGGAAGCGCCAGCGGGTGTACATTACAGGGAGGAGAATGGGCAGCCTACGTATTCGCAGATGCTGGCGGGATTGGTGGATCAGGTTAAGAAAGAGGTTGGCGCTGAGCCGAAAGATTGGTATAAGAGTTATGTGGAGGGCGTGGGGCAGCATAAAACTAAAGTGCAAGGGCTTCAGAGAGATCTGTTGAAGAAATTGAATGAGTTGGAGAAAGAAGAGGGTAGTAAGATTACGAGTGAGAGTATTCATGACGGGTTTAGCGTCAGTTCGGTGACGAAGGAGAAGCAGAAGGAGAAGCCGAAGAAGGCTGAAGCGGTGGAGGTGCTGAATCCTGGGGCGAAGAAAAAGGATCCGTTGCGGAGGCTGGATAGTGGTGGGCAGACGTCTGGCGCGGATGCGGATGTCGATGAGCCTGGACCGGTAGAGGATGTACAAGATGACGAGAATGATATTGAGCTCACTAAGCTTGGGAAGCAGTTCTCGAAGATCAAGATGGGTGATTATAGAGAGTGTCTCAGGTTCATATCTGAAAACCATGAGGTGGTCAAGGAGCGGGAGACGGATGGGTTATTGGTGGAGGCGTTCAATGCCCAAATGGACGGGAAAGGTGCCTACGCCAAACAATGCGTCCACCAAGGTCTTCTACTACAGTACTGCAGGTCACTCGGTAGAGATGGCGTAGGCCTCTTTTTCAAGCGGTAAGTCATCCATCCAACCACCCTTTCGTACAAGCAGCGAATTGATTCCGGAAATAGCATAACAACACCAGGCCACAACGCTCAAAAAGTCTTCCTCGACGACGTGAACAACACCTACGCCCGCATCCGCACCCGCACCGCCGAACTAGCCAAAGAGCGCGCCGCCAACCCCAAGGGCTCCGAGCAAGAAGTCGAGCAGATCCAACTCCACGCCGTCGAGCCCGGCACAGCCATCAACATCAATGTGCCTCAAGCCGACAGCGCGGACGACGTCGAACAACAAGCTCGGATCATCTTTGAACGCTTCCCGCCGGGCTTGCAGCGGGCGCTGGAGAGTGGCAGTTTGGATAGGGTCAATGAGGTGCTGGGGAAGATGAGCGTTAGTGAGGCTGAGGAGGTGGTGGAGCAGTTGGGCGAGGGAAATATGTTGAGTTTGGAGCAGGGGGTTATTGATGGGACGACTGAGGAGGGGAGGGAGAGGTTGAAGGCGTTGGAGGAGGAGGCGAGGGAAGGGAAGCAGGAGGTGGGGAGTGGAGAGGTGGGGGTTGCGGAGGGAGAGCCGGGGGTGGAGGAGGTGGATCCTAAGGCTGGAGGATCAGGGAATGGGGAAATCGAGGTTGCTGATGTAGACTAGCTAGGTGATATAAGAATGAGAGACTCTGTCGGAATTCTTGATGGCGTATTCTTTTCCACATCTTCGCTTCCACAACAAAAAGATGGACATTTTAAGGCTGTAATTCGCCTGAATTCACATAACTTGGTCTGTATCAACCTAGTCTTGCCGATTCTTCTCAAACCATGGCAACATATTTTGGTAAGGCTCTCTTACTGTCCATGGGCAAGCGCACATGAATGGATACCCAAGACAGAGTGTGGCTTGGCAGCAGCCAGCAGTTTTGCGCCTGCTATCGTAATGCTTTATCCAACTGAGTCTTCAACATAGCCACCTCCTCCTGGAGTCCATCCACCCTCTTCTCCAACTCTCGCACACAAGCGCACATTCCCTCACCAGCTCGGGCGTCGAGACCGTCTCCCGAGAATGCCAGCTCCTCCTCGGACAGATCAAAGTCAATCCCTTTCCACGGCGGCGTAGGCGGGTCGTCTTCGCCAAGATCAAAACCAAACCCTTTCCCAGGCGTGGGTGGGTCGTCGCGGTAATCATCATACCCATACCCTGGATCGGAGTCGGACAGATCGGCCATTCCTTTCCCGGGCATGAGATAGTCTATTGCGTAGCTGACGCGGCCGCGGAATTCCCGTAAGGCAGCTACCACGATCGTTCGCTCGACTCTGTAGGGTAGAGCCATCAGGATTGAATCTACCCGCTCGGGGGAAGCCCATCTGTCGTCATATCGAAGCTGAGACCTGAGTAGACGCTCGGCTTTTTGCTGTGCGAACGTCGGAATCAGCATTGCGTCCTCGGGGAATGGGTGAATATACGAGCGCACAGAATGCTGATCAACAACAGCTGATATGTCGCAATGCACATAGGAGGGACTTCATCAGGATCACATACATGATGTATCTTCCTTGCCAGGTCGGCGGCATCATTCAGCCCGAATGTTTTCCTCATCTCCTGCAGTTCTCGATTCTTCACCACGAAACTGGACGCAATAATTCTGGCTACCACGTCCTTTCCAAATCCCTTCATCTCCTGCACATGCTTCCACATCTCCCTATACTCATGATTCCAAGTCGCATATTTGGCTTGAAACACTGCAAAACTGTCGTCTGGAGGTTCGCGTTGCGTCCTAGAGGTGCATGAATCCAAATTCCCTGCAAGGATCCACTTTTTCAATCTTGGAAGTGGCTCACTTTCCAAAAAGTCGCTAACAATAGATCCCTCCTCGGTTTCGGATTCCCAGCAATACTTGTCCAGCGATTAGTTCAAACGTCTCTCCAATATCTCTATTGATAGACAGCCACTGACTATGGGGTACCTACTCCGGGGGTTGGCGGGGTGATGTACCCTTGAGTGTCAAGACGGCTGACCCTGGATTCGTCCATGTGCTTTCGTTGATCTGTCTTTTCATGCTATAAAACTTTGAACATATGGCTCGTGCTTGTCATTGAGCACGTACCTCGAGTAAGCTATGCTAGAGAGTGTATGACTGGTGTTGAACAAATGTGCAAAATGGCAGACCCGGTTGTATGTCTTTGGTCGTAGTTGCCAATTGAGCCGAGAGCCGTAACGCAGCGTAATGAACCGGAGAGAAGGTTTTGGAAAGCACATTCTGCATTCTCCAACTACCTCTCAAAGAGTCGCAGCGATCAGGGTAGCGCTCCCAGAGAATTTGACACTTCTCACGCGATATCTGATCTAATTGGTCGCGGTATCACATCATCATTCGAAAAATCTTAACGGGGCAGTTTTCCACCGACGTTCGAGGCGGGGGAGCCCTGCCATCGAGGGTTTTAATGTGTAATATTACTGGGACCCATGTCCCTCTGCCTGCGTTCTTTTGATACGGCATTCGTCGGGGTTTCCCTGATAGCAACGATAAACCCTCAGGTGTCGAATAATGTTCCGACGGATATACGCTGTTCATCAATTCTGTCATTTGGCCGTACTATATCAGGCTCGGAATCTGCGATATCTGGTTCAGGTGTTGCGACACCGAGCCTGCCATTAGGGTCGCTTAAAGGTGGAGGTAACGGTGCATTTGTACGCTTTGGTTTTACAATAAGAAGAATAATCATGCCAACGACAAGAAGAGCAAGTAGGAAAAGGACCTTGCGCTTGGTGTATTTTCGCTGGTAATTTGTTGCCTACAAAAATATTATCAGTATTTTGAGGAGGCCTGCAAGTTGTCTTCGCACAACATACTACGTTCAGCTCCTGATCTGCAGCTTTGACGTTGATGGCCATATTCTCTACGTTATAATCAATTCGGTCAAGCATTGTCCCCTGATCGATGACCATGTTCTGCAGTTCTTTGAAGATCTCCGCAAGCTCTATGATTCCTTGAGCTATTTCGTTGATTTCTCGTTCTCGCTGTGCAATAGCAACATCATTTGTATTGAACCGCTTGACGGATGTCTGCTGGAGAGTTGTTTGGGAGAAGGATTTGTCGGCTTCTGACTCCATCATAGATGGGTCAGTATAGGGATTTTGTAAAGGAGCTGCGGAACCCTCGATGGGAATAGTCAGGCCACCAAGTGTACGAAGTTCTAGGTGTACATTAGCTATGCGCAAGCTAAACTTCTGACGTCGCTCTTACTTTTCAGGTAGTTGCTCTGCTTCTTTCTAAATCCAGCACTCACTTCTTGTACGCGAGTGGCAAGTGCAATTCGTATGTTACTTGCCATAGTCTCATCCGCTTTGCTGATACCACCTTGATGCCTTGCATCCCGCACCATCATCTCAATCCTCTGGATCGCTTTCTGGCAATTGTGAAAACCGCGTGTGATCTCCTGGGTCATCAATTCTATTTGAACCTCTTCCTGCTTCTTTACGTCCTCATCCTCAAACCCTGGAAGCACATGTTTTTGATGGAGTTTTTCCAAATCTGCTGAGTTCCTCGCGATTGTGCTCAGAAGCTCAGTGACCTCGTCCTGTATATCGACCCATCTTGGTGGCAGCAGATCCATCTCAATGACCGCATCTCCGTCATCTTCAAAAGCTCCTGCGGACATGAGCCCGCGACGTTCTTCGGATTCATATCCAGAGGCTGAGAAGCCATTTGCGGAAGGACGGACGATGTTCCTCTTCTTTGCAGGGTGATGAGAATAAGATTGGCGGTACGATAGATATCTAAGATGTTCCCCATGTCAGCGGCGGGCTATAGTCATTATTGAATGGTGCTAGATCTGACAAAATCCTACATGGAGCGCTCAACTCACAAATTGGTTCTGTCCCTCCATACGCCGGACATTCTAGCAACCGAATCTGCGGTACTCGGTGCCGCCTCTTTCACGATCACCGTCGTGGTTGGCAATGAATTTCCATACCTGATTGTTGCATACACATTTGCACTGAGCTGAGAGCTCATCCCCATTGCGGAAATTGCGGAATGGCCCGTTCAAGCTTATCGCCCTACAATGCTTGGCGTTCTCCCTTGGATTCAGCCTTGTAGGAGGTCCCACGCATCCCAAAACCAAGCAGCGGCCTACATATAACCTCAGAAAGTACCACTTTCCGACTTCGAATCTATACCTACCCCTCCGTACAGTCATCGGGAGAAAGGGCATTTCCTTTTACTGTTCTTAATCACACCCGCACCACCGAACATGGTACCATATTGGCTCTCTCTTTGCTGAAACCCCACGTCTCAAGGCTTCAGTAATGCGCAAAGATAAGCAGGATGCTGACGGGCTCCACTGTATAGGCAGACTCACTCACCGAGGAGCAAGTATCCGAGTTCAAGGAAGCGTTTTCTTTGTTTGTAAGCACTTCAGTACCTGTACGCTACATCGAATGCTAAGTCTGAGTGTATAGGATAAAGACGGTGATGGTATGCCGAACAATTGATATATCCCACACAGTCGCTCCCAGCTGGCGACGGCAGTACTATATTACGCTGTAGTAGCTTATTTGCGATATTTTCCCATACTAATTTTCGGTCTGCTCAACAGGAGAGATCACTACTAAGGAGCTGGGCACCGTCATGCGATCTCTGGGCCAGAACCCAAGCGAGTCCGAGCTACAAGACATGATCAACGAGGTGGACTCGGACAACAATGGGACAATTGACTTCCCAGGTATAGATCGCCCCATGTGAGCACCGGCAATCTCCTGTTCACTGACCCCATCCATGCAGAATTCCTCACAATGATGGCGCGCAAGATGAAGGATACCGACTCCGAGGAAGAGATTCGGGAGGCATTTAAAGTATTTGACCGAGACAACAACGGCTTTATCTCGGCTGCCGAACTGCGCCACGTGATGACATCCATTGGAGAGAAATTGACAGATGATGAGGTTGATGAGATGATCCGGGAGGCTGACCAAGACGGAGACGGGAGAATTGACTGTAAGCATATACACACAGGATGTAGCCCGTGCGGAGACTGACAATTTATAGACAATGAGTTCGTTCAGCTTATGATGCAAAAGTAGCTGGCTACCTGGAGGCATACAATGGATAGGGCAGTACTTGGTTGGACTGAGGACTGTAACGCGCGTGCAATGTTCCAAGAATGAGATGAAGGGATGGATTGAGGCATGAGATGGCACTTTGGTCCGATTGTGCCGAGCGTTGACAGATGCGGAAGTCTGTGTGAGAATACCTTATACCAATTCATACACTCATCGAAGCACATTCATGATACCCTATGCTTTACTGGGTTGTACCTGACAGAGTTATTTCAACCTTGCGACTTGGTACGAAGTTTACCCCTACTAGCATTATGTATGCCTGTTAACCATACTACTTTGTTTCATTTTCAGCATCCCAAAACACCGTTCGCTCTGAGTGGACTGCTTTGATACTGTTGCATTGGAGTACGCTAGCATTATGCAGAGATCATCGAGCGGTCACGTCGACATCTCTCGACCTCAAGCTCGTTTGATGTTGAAGAGAATCATTTGGCATAGATTCGGTATAATATGGTTGCTTTACCATGGCGATATCCAAACGATTATATGTGTTTCCGTCTGGTTTGTTAAAATTGTGCAAATGCACGCTTGGGTGCTTGGATGCGCGTCATCCGGTTAGCTTATTTCGCCCTCATATTGAAAACTCTTAGACCTCAACCACTGCTTCACACGTCAAGATCCTGGAGTAGAGCCGAAAGACTCACAGATGGAAGTCGGACTTCGATGACATGCGCGGCTCTAAGCTGCTTCTTCAGCGACTGCGCAATGCTTCGACGCTGAGCAGCCCCCATACTCGTCCCCCAACTACTCCCAGCAAAGCTCTTGCTCAGCCGCTACAACGGAGGCCTTTTGCACCCCAGGCCTCTCGAGAACCTAGAGCCTTGGTTCGAGTCTGCATTCCTACCTCCAAATTGACCTATCCCTCTTGTCTTCAGCCCTCCTATCCTGCGACTCTCAACGGCCTACGGAGTTTTACGACTAGCTCGGCCCACCGACGAGACGTAAACACTGTTGAACCGAAGAGAGAAGACCTTGCTGTTCAGGAAGAGAAGCAGTTGTCGAAGCCGAACAACGAGCAAGCTAAAAATGTGGTCGAAGAGGACGAACTGGACAATGAGCAAGAGGAACGCGGGTTCGGGCGATCTGAGAAAGCTAGTCAAGCTACGCAAGTCAATCTCAGTGCACGCCTGTCATCCCCAAGAGACCAAGGAAGCGGGGCCGGACTGAGGGAGACATGGAGATTGATCAAGATTGCCAGACCCGAAGTTGGAGTGTTAGGATGGGCCTTCCTTTTCCTGATAGTATCGTCCTCTATATCTATGACAATACCATTCTCAATTGGAAAATTCTTGGATGTAGCAACAAAGTCGGGAGAAGAGGGAAATAATATGCTCTATGGCTTCGACTTACAGACCCTCTATTTGGCTCTAGGTGGTATTCTCTTCGTTGGAGCTGGGGCTAATTATGGACGGATCATCATCCTTCGCGTTGTAGGAGAACGCATTGTGGCACGTTTACGATCCCAGCTGTTTCGGAAAACCTTTGTACAAAATTCCGAATTCTTCGATGCCAATAGAGTCGGCGATCTAATCTCACGTCTAAGTTCCGATACCGTCATTGTTGGGAAGAGTATCACGCAAAACCTCTCGGACGGCCTACGGTCTTTAGTCTCCGGTGTCGCTGGTATTACGCTCATGGCCTTTGTTAGTCTCAAATTGACGAGCGTTTTGGCGATCTGCTTCCCACCAGTAGCCATAGGTACCGCTATATATGGCAGAGCTATAAGGGACCTAAGTCGCAAGATACAGAAGAATCTGGGTACCCTAACCAAGATTGCGGAAGAACGCCTGGGGAATGTCAGGACAAGTCAAGCGTTCGCAGGCGAAATTCTGGAAGTTGCGAGGTACAACAAACAGGTTAAGAAGATCTTCACTCTTGGGAGAAGGGAAGCTTTCATTTCAGCGACGTATTTTAGCGCGGTAGGTTCATACAGTCTTTGCTTTTAGTTTATACTGACGTATTCAGACTGGCCTTATGGGAAACATTACGATATTAGCGCTACTCTACGTTGGTGGAGGTATGGTGCAGTCTGGTGCCATATCAATAGGAGAATTAACTTCGTTCCTCATGTACACAGCTTATGCTGGCTCGAGTTTGTTTGGTCTTTCGGGCTTTTGGTCCGAATTGATGAAAGGGGTCGGCGCTGCCACCCGTCTATTCGAGCTTCAGGACAGGAACCCTACTATCTCCCCGACTGTGGGAGTCCCTGTCAAGTCCGCTCGAGGACCTATCACATTTGACAACCTATCCTTCGCTTACCCTACGAGGCCTGCAGTCGACATCTTCAAAAACCTAGATTTTGAGATCCCGCAAGGCTCGAACATCGCAATTGTCGGACCCTCGGGCGGCGGAAAGTCGACGATAGCATCACTTTTGCTCCGTTTCTACACGCCCACCCAAGGTTCTATCAAGATCGATGGAGTTGACATCTCAACCATGAATATCAAGCAATTGAGACGTAAGATTGGCATTGTACCCCAAGAGCCCGTACTCTTCTCTGGAACGATCGCCGACAACATCCTGTACGCAAAGCCAGATGCCAGTCGGAAAGAAATCATAGAAGCCGCTCAAAAAGCAAATTGTCGATTCATCGAAGACTTTCCCGATGGCCTTGACACGTCCGTTGGTCCTAGGGGAGCAATGCTGTCTGGCGGCCAGAAGCAGCGGATAGCCATCGCTAGAGCCCTAGTAAAGAACCCAGATATTTTGATCTTAGACGAAGGTAAACCCATTCCATCTGCATCATCCCATCGCACCGCACTCTAACACCACTCAGCAACATCCGCTCTGGACGCCGAATCCGAAACTTTAGTGAACCAAGCCCTCGCCGCTCTCCTCAAAGGCAACAACACCACCATCTCCATTGCCCATCGCCTGTCAACCATCAAACGCTCCGACAGCGTCATCGTCCTCTCGCCAGATGGCAGAGTCGCGCAGCAAGGCTCTTACACCAAACTGAGTCAGGACCCGACGGGCGCCTTTGCGAAGCTGATGGAGTGGCAAATGAATGGGGGCGAGACTACTGATGCTCAGAGCGATTCGTCGGTGCATGAGTCCGAGGGAAAAGCGAGTGGATTTGAGGATGCGGATGATATCATGGAAGCTATGGCGGAGGGTGGGCGCAATGGAGGTGTAGGTGAAGAGGCTTCTTCGACGGCGAAAAGTCTTGATGGGGCGGTGCCTGAGACTGTGGAGCTGAAAGCTGGAAAGGATCAGAAGTGAGATGCTCGTTGCGATGTTACTGCTGGGTCTTGGGCATTTTCAAGCGGAACGGCATTGTTCGACGGTGTTTTTGGAGGGGAGATTTTTCCTCGGCATTGGGAGGGTTTGAAAAGGATAGACATAACCCCCACTCGTGGCGTTTGAAACTGGAGGGTGGTTGTTTATGAGGAATCTTCTCTTCGGTGGAGGGCAAAGTGCGTCGAATATGTATTGTCTTGGCCTATCCATAATGTTCATATAAATACCTAAATAGCCCATATACCATCAACGTTACTCCAATGCTAAGATCCAATGCTATAGCTACCCTTCAAATCCATGCCCGTCCAATGCAGACGCGTCATAACTTCTATCATGCAATCCCAGATAACGCCGTATACATCTCTAGTACATGCCAGCCCTAAGCGACCAAGAAGCTCAACAGACTGCCAACCGTCAACCCACCCACAAGCATCAACCCCATAAACCCGCCAGCCGCCTCCCTCTCCTCCACATCCACCCACTCCCCCGCCCCCATCATACAGGTAGAGCCCAGATACCCATTCGTGAGCCCGAAGAGCAATTGCACCGCAACGAGATAAAACGCATCACTCGCCACCACCGCGCCATTGCCATGGACATTGCACAGGAAATACAACGGTATGAACAGCGCGCGCGCAAGACTTGCCACAAAAACGATCTTCGGCCAGCGTACGAGCGTTAGGCTAGGAATGAGGGTGAGCAGTCGTCCTGCCAGGTCGCCGGTGTTCCAGAAGAGGAAGGCGAGCGGGATGAAACATGCTGGCTGCAGTATCCGCGGCGCGGTCGAGGCGGGACGCGTGCTGGTAATTTGCTGTGTGAAAACTGGGAAGAACATCGTGATGGTGAATGTGATGAAGACGGCGCTGGCGAGGTAACGCAGTTTCCGGAAGAGCGTCCATAGGTCCACCACTCTTCGTACGGGGGGTTCGTCTGTGTTGTCGCGAAGGGGGGTTTTGGTATCTGTGCCGGAATCGGGATGGCGCCGGAGGAGTAACATGAATGCGAAGAGGGCGCCGGTGGAGACGGCGGTTGCGGTGAGGAAATAGGCGAATGCGCTCTTGCCGCTTTCTTCGGGGATTGGGCTGTCTTTGTCATCGGAGGGGGAGGGCGGCGCGATGGATAAGACGGAGACGATTTGCGCTATGCAAGGAAGTACGCCGGCGACCGCTTGGCCTGTCATGATTGCTTGCGTGTATTCGCCTACGCCGAAGCCGGAGACGTATGCGAAGAGGCCGTTTTGGCAGAGGCCGGTTGCGAGGCTGGCGGTGAAGACGATGGCCATGAGGAAGCCGAAGTAGAGGGCTGGGGAGACGGAGCGGAAGAGGACTGTGGAGAGGGCGAGGAGGGTGAAGGCGACGATGTTGAAGGTTAGGGAGAGGAGTATGCGGTTCGGGTAGTTGGCCTGGGATTGGAGGTGTGTGAGGAGGAGCATGGCGACGAGGTTGGTGATGCAGGAGACGGAGATGAGGGCCGAAGGGAAGGCGCTGAGGAGGACGGTGGAGGCGCGGAAGCGGTGCTGGAAGTAGGGGGAGGCTGCGAGGAACATGTTCCTGTTTTGGCGGTTAGGAGTGGTTTCTTCTTGTATGGGAGGGATAGGGAAGATTACCAGGCCCAGAGCATGGAGATGCCGAGGAGGAGAAAGATGGCGTATTCCAGCCATGAGAAGCGCTGTGTGTGCTTTCTGTGGTGATTTTCTGCAGTATCAGAGCCATCGTCGAGAGGTTCGTAGGTGGGCGAGGAGCGCCATTGCTTGAGGGCGGTGCGAATGCGGTCCATTTCGTACTAGAATTAGAAGGGACGAGTTTGTCCGGTCATCACGGAGGTTTCAGCCGATATGATTCAGTCATACCGAGAGCAAGAATGAGATTGGGACTGCAATATCTGGTGGTGGTAGTACTAGAGCAGGCAGATGTTAGAGATCGTGACGATGAAACATCACGACTACAGAAGGCAAAAGACGCTAGCCAAATCCGTTTTAGCCACAATATCATAATATTGGGCGCCAGCTGGCTGCGCATTCTCGCGTTGACTATCAAGCAGAAAAAGCAGGGCCGTTATTTGACTCCCACGCAGAACATACACGTCAATACTACGTTCCTCGCTACCGAGCGAGATGGGAGTCATGATAGCGTCTCTGATCCTAATTGCTGCCAACGCAAGCGCTGCGGTAGGAGGCCAGTAAGACAATATTATCAAGACGGCCCTTGTATCTGTGTACGGCCAACGCTACTCTAGATATCTTCTACACCCTAATCGATACCTTACTCACTAAGTCTTTTCAGTCTGGCGATACAGATGATTTGAACCGTGGGAGCAGAACGACTGGTCGTACGTCTAGCCATCTCCCTTCTGTCCTCTTGTTGAACTCATTAAAATTCCGTGTACTACATTCCATTTCATTCTACTATTCTTTGAGGAAGATACAAAAGACAATGTCCTTCTCCCAGTGAGCCTGGAGAGCTTGGAGGGATTGGATCAGATTCGTTGGCACGCGCTAGCAGCACTCCATCCATTCAGGATTCATCTGTGCTCTGATGTTCACCACCACTCTTAACCCATCCTTAGGTGTTTGTGAACTAGGTCCTACTCATAAGGCCTCTTGCCAAATCCAACGTGCCGTAAGTATTGCTCTACTGACAGTTGTCCAGAGCTCAAAAACCAGCTTCGTCCCCAATGCACTTCAACCACCCCATCTTCGAGAATCTTACGATTTCCGTGAGTTTCTTTGATAAATCTCATCGACCTTAAATACTGTCCTGGTTGTTGCTGATTCCTCAACCAGTCATGGAGTTGCTTCGCAATGTTTTCGTCTAGCACCTTCGATATATTGGTAACGTGCCCACAGCCGTCCTTTGGATATCGAGCGATCTTGGAAACTGTGCGACCGACCGCGCCATGCTCGATATACCAGACTCTGTATGTGATCGGGACTTCCCCAATCTGGGAAAGCTGATCCCATGATTGCAAGCTAACGATTACATTGGTCGAAGGTATGTTGATGTCGTCGAAACCGTTGTCTGGGCTGACCGGTCCGCTGACCAATAATTCTAGTTTGATGCAGTCGAGCATCTCGCAATGAGTGATCAGCCTCATAAGACGCTGGTGTAGGAAAGGCAGCCTAGGATAGAACTTGTCACATAGGATCAGAGAACGTAATGTGAGTGGGAAGCCTCTCGGCTGACTCTCATCTACCAATGGTAGTGTGGCCAAGGCGTGGAGAAACACTATAAGCGGAGAGACCATTCGAAAATTCCTGGCCACTTTTGGTTTATCCCCATGAAAGATAAGCCAGCCGAATGTGGAGACGTGAAGGCTCTCCAGTTTCAGCGACATGACCGACCGTGCCAGTCCTTCGGCTTCTCCGTTTGCCAGATGCCCAATGTGCAGTATGCGAAGATGGGGCAGTGCCGACAGAAGTCCAAATTCCAACGTCACTGGAATCCACGGGCCACGGTAAAGCCTATAATTCAACGACAACGAAGCCTGTTCAGAACCGACTCTCAGGCACAAAGACGTCAAAGTTCTGATCTGAGTGATCTTGGCTAGGGTGTTTGAGTTCAGCTTACCATCGTACGAGATCTTTCGGAGCCCGTCTAGATGGCTAAAGAGCTGCGTCAAGACATCGCTGGACTTCAAATCTATTTGCAACGACGGTCCACGGTCGAAGAGCTCGAGATGTCGAACCCAAGAGCCCGGTAGACTTGCCGGTATCCTGGGAAGACCGACGGATGCCTCGTCTGGGTACTCGACTTTGGGGTGATATATGTGGATCGGCGTGTCCTCTCGAATGCCTTGAAACACTGGGCTGGGAAATTTTCTACAAGCGTTGTGTGTCAGATGATGCAGGATGTTGTGCTGGAGAGCCTCATGGTGGCCTTCAGTCTCTCCTTCTTGCAAACACCTAAAGGTCTCGATATGGCGAGCTTTGATCCGGATTGTGCGCCAGATGCGAGCGCTTGCGTACGGGAAGAAAGCTTGACTGACGCAGGACCATTCTTTCCAGTCTGGTAAATCAAGGCAGTCAACTATAACGAAGAGAATGTCGTGAGGGAGCTTCGACCATATCTGTGGAGTAAGATCCGGCATAATGATCAGCTCCGAAGCGATGTGCTTATGATCTCAACCAGGATGATGAAGAATCGAATTCTAGAGGTCTTGGCGTCGCTTGTGCAAGTATTGGTAATCAGTGATTCGGATTATGAACGTTCGGAGTGTTTGAGGCAATTCCGGAGGGGTAATAGGTGTTCGGATGAGTGGAGTACAGTGAAGGATGAGGCAAACATCTCAATATCTTTAACCAGTGTCAACGAGCGATCTCAAGTGTTCACTATGTCTCTTTTATTCTCAATACATGACATGCTATCCACGTATCTCCCATACAAGTATTGACGGACTATGACGAAAATGGCGGTTTGCAAGAGTGTCAGGCCTTCCTGTGTTGCATCACTTCACACCCCTTTACGATCACACCTTCTGTTGGGCTATTGTGTCATGCTACTTTCGGCTAACAAGACTTGATATCTTCGATCAGTGTTCGTTTGTTCAAGCATTTCTGTTTGCGAAAAACCACAATCGTCATAGCGCGACCGAGTGGAAAATCTATCGATTTCGCTCTACTACCTACTAAGAGTCGTTTGTTATACTGATCCTGACGAGATGTCAGATGAGAGCTTCCTACGAATATCGACACTTGGTTGTCATCTAGGCTGCATCGAGCAGCAGACCTCGTAGGTTTTGCCGAATATTGGGAGATGACGGCTCTCCCTTTTTCATGAAAGTTCACAATGTATTCATGATCTCAACAAAGATCACAAAGGGACATGCTAAACAGTGAGGGTTCATTGTCCTGTATCAGGTCGATTCTACTCTTTGAGTGACTCATGGAGCTTCACACCTCACTTGTGACGACACTCTTCTCAACATTGTCCTCTTCTATCCACAGTTGACAGCCAGTCACCGCAGACCCATTCCCGACGACAAATACATTCACGGCATCCCAGCAGCATCTCTCAGCCCTCCTTACTTAGTGCTAGGATCACCAATGGACTCATACTGCGACGCGAAATGTCATGTCAGATTCGAAATCCTCGAGGAGCGCGTTCGACATGTCTGGTCACCAGATGAGCATATCATCTGTGACGTCTGCCTGAGTTCCAAGAGTTTCACAACAACCCCCCAGAAATTCGACAATCTAAAGCTACGTCTAGAGCATTATCTCACTGCGCATTTTGCATGCAAGATTTGTAGTACCCCTGAGCGTATCGCAAGGTTCAGTACTCAGGATACTCTCCGTGTCCATATGTATCGACTGCACCATGCATGTCCCTGCTGCGAAACCCCCAAGCTCTTCGACGATCTGGTGGATTTGCGGATGCATATTCAAGGCTTCCATAACGCGTGTCTTATATGCAGCTCAGAGCACGACGTATTGACTTTTGAGAATATGGCAGGATGTCAAGCTCATATGGAAGACCATCATCATGTTTGCATATTCTCATGCGGCAGCCCTGCGTTCGGTAACAACAAGGCCCTTCGCCGGCACTACGTCGAAAAGCACTTCGGATGTTCTTTTTGTACCATCAGATCTTTCCGAGACGAGAAGGCACGCAAGGACCACTGTGACAACGAGCATCACGGGTTGCGGGGCAATGGCAACTCTCAACGTTCTCGGGGTCACCCACAATATCATTGTAAGGACTGCAATGAAAAAGCCGGGTTTAGTCAGTCGGAAGAGCTCGCGTCTCACATAAGAAAACATCACGGCGCAATCAATTGCCCTGATCCCAATTGCACGAACCCTCCTCGTCTGTCCTGGCAGCCAGGGCAGCGGGCTCACATGGAAAGCTGCCATCACCCCAACCCCTGCAACGACTTCGACACCAAGGCTGCCATGAATTTGAAAAGTTGTGGCGTATGCAATTTTACCTCTAGACTACCGAACATCGTGCTACACCATTATCGCAATTGCCATCCCTGCAAGGAATGTGAAGGATACATCGAAAAGTACTTCGATATCAAGGGTTTGCATGTTCATCAATGTCATGGCGAGGGCCGATACGAGCATCAGCCATCTGAGCGGCCTCATTGGGAGAATGAAAAATCTCCTTCCAAGCAGCAGGCAAGACCGCCTCCACCGCCGGCACCACGGAATATCTACGCCATCTTACGTATCCATCCGCACTGCTCGGGCGAAGAGGCTAAGCGCGCATCGAGACAGAGACGTATCGATACCCATCCGGACAAGCTGAAAAGAGAAGGTATGTCGAGAGCGGAGACTGATGCAATTGATGAGGTGGCGCAGCTGGTGGGTCTTGCGGCTGATATTGTGGGTGATCCGGTCAAGAAAATGAGGCATGATGAGGCGATGCGGAGGTGGAGGGTAAAGTATGGGAAATGATAGTGTTGTGATGATTGTGAGTCTAATCTGCCTTTTCGACGCTGATTAAGTATAGATTCTTTCAGTGACAAAGATATCAAGTAGGGTAATCATAGATACACTCCATACTTCAAAGACCCTTCATGTAACCAAATATCAAACCCAACGATAACATTCCCACCCTATCAACATCTAACAAAAGAAGCCACTTCTACCAATCTCCTTCACACGCTATTAAAACGATATATCACACAAGGCTTTCTAAAAGTCAAGTCAAGTCGATTGGGATCTATGCGCCTTTTGATAAGGAGTTAGGCCTGTAGGGTTCTTTATGTGATTGTATTGGACTATAGGCTTGATGGAAAGGATGGAGGTGGTAGGGTGAGTGGTTGGTGCGGATTGCGTTACTGGGAGCCCAGGGCTATAGTGGAGGGGGGGGCGCTAAGGGATCAGAGGTGATTAGGAGAGGGGGGGTAAGGGATCAGAGGTGAAGGAGTTGTGATTGTGGTGATTTTCTTGATTGATGCATTATATCATGTTGGGGTTATTGTGAAATCGAACATGAGTGTATAAGTGCCAACCACAAGTGAGTATGCTCGCTTAGTAGCATCGATAGAAGTCACCATTCCCTCATTTCAGATCAGATCTTGTCACTCATGGCGATGTACTTCATTGGGCACAAGTACAAGTGCCAGATCAGAAGCGCTACAACGCATTGATCGATGAGTCCATGAACAGAGACTCTAGTAGTTGATAAAGAGACAGACACAAGCAGCTTGATCATCTTTCAGGCTCGCAGCCTCGGAATTGGGCGACTAATGGTACCATCTCAAGACCTTAAAGTGTACTTCTCAATTCAACATCATCCTCAATTCGATCGACTTACGACTGGCCCAAACTCTCACTGCCATTGCTACCCTGCACAAATAGCATCCACGCATGCCCCTGTCCCCGCATCTGCCCCTTGAGCCAATACTCGAACCTAAGCCCGGGCATGGTATGCGTCTGCTGAAACAACAACAGCATCCGCGCCAAAGAGATCAGATCCGAATATTCCAACGGCGGCGTCATGATCTGATTGCCGGTGATCTGGAGCCCGAAACTGTTTGCCGAACAGGTGTATTGGTTGTGCAGGAGCTTGGCGTGGGGATTGGGGTTCTCATATACGTTGTTGAAGGCTGTGGTCATCATGTTGACGAGGCAGGGGAGCAGGTCGAAGCTTTGGACGTGCGGTGCGTAGTAGGAGATAATGCGTAATTTGGTGTCGAGGCCGTCGTTGAGGGGGACTTCGTAGGGGAGGGCGGCGATTGGGAGGGCGGGGTCGGAGAGGCTGCTGTTACTTGTGTAGTTAGTATGAGTGGTCAAGGAGGTAGATCATAAGCGACAAACAGTAGTGCTGGGAGGTTCAGTGCGTTGAGTGGTACTGAGCGCTGGCTTGACCGGGCTAGACATGATGTTGTGATGGACTGTAGTAGGAGTGCTACCAGTGCAGTGTTTGTCTGCATCTCGAGAGCGTTGTAGAGATGAAGAATGCCTCGTATCTCATGATCCCCGATTGACAGCTTTCATGGTGTCGCTACCCCACAAAATGTCGCATAAGCTGGTCTGGCATTTTATCTCGCATCTCGGGTTTGCGATCTTCTACTGCATCCCGCAGTTTTGCGGCTCGAGTCCTCAAGCTGTAGAACAGCATTGGATGCTATGATGCGATAAGCGATGCGAACCGTTGAGCGATGCTGGTTCGCTTTCCCTTACTCTTTGTAATAATCACCTGACATAACATACGCCATGGAAGTCCAATCCATGCTTTCCTAATTTAATCAATTTCAGAAGCCTATGGAGTATGTTGTTTGTTGTTTTCCACGTGGCAGCTGGTTAGTTCGTCTCGTGCTTCTTCCCTCCCTCCAGATGGTCTGGTAAGTAATATGCTCCTTCATGACGATCGGCTTGTCTAAAAGCTGCACACTGCAAAATGTGCCGTGCCTGTTTACCTACCGTTGTCCAATTCTTACTCATGCGGAGACGATGTTCTTTTCACTTCCCGTATACGTGAAACACCCTTGGCTGAATATATGGACACCTTTTGGCATCTTCAAATGCCATAAGTACTGGAAAATCATGGTCCGCGGCCGTTGAGGCATAGAGCTTGTGGATTCCCTCGATCAGTGCGATTGTGCCTTGCAAGTATGATTGCGGGACCAGGATTGCTGAGCAGAGATGCTTTTTGATTTATTCTGGGATCTCAAGGAGTCTAGGCTTATCAGCCAATGCTCCAACGCCGGCGCAATCATTGGATGCAAGCAGTAAGCAGCATCTCGAAATCTCGTTAGCAGGTTGGTTCTATGTGACCAGGCCCATGGATAATTGCTGCCATGAACAAGGTCAATGGACACGCTCCAGAGAAACACTCAGAAAAGATCGAATTCAATAAGTAAGCTTCTTGGGCGCCGTTTGGCAGCAACGAATGTGAGCAAAACATATTAGGATAGCTTCGCTTACTACAATAATGGTCCGAGCCAATGAACTCTTGATCTGGCTGATTCATCTTACTTCGGACGAATTAGCTCCCTAAGGTAATTAGGAGTACAGTCAAACCGGGCTATAACGATATGTAATTTCCATTGGGGGATATCGTTACGAAGGGGATATCGTAATGCAGGGGATTGCGGAGTGCTTCCGTACGCTAAGTAACTAGTAGCGCTAACCCGAAGGGGCTTAGCCATCAGCTTACCGGCAAGCGAAATAGTGGCTCTCAGCCCTCGAAGGCTAGGTTTACTACAGAATATCTGCGTACTCCGCAACATCCTATAACGATATGCACCAAAGATATCTAGGAAGCTAACGATAATCGTTATATCGCGGATATCGTTATTTCTCACCAAAAATAATCAAATGCACGAGAAAATATCGTTAGTAAGCGGGTATCGTTATACCTAATATCGTTATAGACCGGTTTGACTGTAGTGAATTGGGACCAGAATTACTGAATAAGGTATATGCAGGTATTCTAGCCAATAAGTGTAAGCTCTAGAATACCCTCTTCCAATGATTTACCTCCTGACTTGCGACTGTCCTATTCTAAAGGTTGAAAATGTCCGATACTCCATATATTGTAATGAGTGCCTTATAAGAATAAGCAAGCAAATCAGATGTTAAAGGAGATGTACACATTCGGTCTATGGGCCAAATGATGTTGAACGGTCTCAGGGGTCTGATGGATGATTTGGCTATTCTACATGTCTGAAAAGGTGTAAAGGTGTCTAGGAACAAGACAACGAGACAACAAGACTTTGTAGACGTGGCCACTCGCTTATTCTCTTGGCAGAAGGGCTTATTTCCAACAAATGACACCCGACGGGTAGATTAGATAAGATGTCTTGGCATAGAATACACTGCATGCAGACATTTTTCACCACACGTACAAATATCATACCTATTGCTACCAGCATATAGGCTATCTAGAAAGACAAGCAGCCCGTACTATTGCACTGTCCCGTTGTATAGTACGCAGATCTTTTGGAATCAAATATGCTGTCAAAGTCTAGACAGTGGAGAATATTAATAGTACCCTGGCCCACTCGCCACATTATACCTGGTACCGTCTATTGATTAGACTCTCGCTTTCCCCCAAGGTTAAGAACCTGCAAATTAGGTAGGAGCACTTCCGCCTTTTCTCGGAGATATAGATGTCGTCATAATTTGCAAACCCTTTGACCTCCATTCTTATTGATCCTGCGCTTGGCGGTACGTCCAATATCAAAATCCAGAAACTTCACCCAACGTCAGTCCATTGGCGTAAGAGACACTCTAGCACCTGCAGACCATATTCGAAGAGGGAAATTTCAGATTATAATCGAAAAGTGTTGTTGAATAACCTGCAGCACTAGCTTATAGCAAATCAGCAGCTCATCGTGTTTTCCTGGGTATCTTCTTGAGCCCCATCCCCACGTGAAGACGAATTGGTTCATCCGGTTGATTCGTTCATCGCCGGCCAGCCAACGCTCAGGATTCCAGACACCAGCATCTTCTTCGAAAAGTGACTCATCCCGATTAACGACCGCCACGACCACACCCACGGCTGTGTCTTTGGGAACGAGACGGCCATCGGCAAGCACTAATCCTCCTTCTCCTGATTAGCCATAGATACATTTCCAGAGTCCAAGCTTGCAACAAATCCTACTGTATTGGATCAAAGTATTTAAAGCAACTCTAATTGCAGACTATCATGGACGGCGGCAACACTCAAAAGCCAGATGCTACACTCACCACGATGGATGCACTTCAATCTGGCTACGACGAATTTATGTCAAGCGGTCTGGAAGACAAAGATGCAGCACGTGTGGCTACGATAGCCAAGGCACGTGACTTGATCGCAACTCTGGAAACACCCCTTGAGTCTATCATCTGGATGGCCTGGGCCGAAGTGTGTATTCTTCCCCCTAAGGCCATCATCCTCTATTCCTGACTCAAAACCCGTGCAGCCTTCGAGGTTTGTTGCGACGCGGATTGCCATTGATCTTGGTTTGTTTGAAGACCTATCCGCAGATGTAGGAATCCCGAAGACAAAAGAACAGCTTGCATCCAAGGCGGGCGCGGACTCCAATTTGATCGGTACTGGTCTAGTCAAATGCTTGAGCATTAATGCTGACTATGAGCAGGCCGTATCTTAAGGCACCTTGCCTCAATGCGTGTAATCGAAGAAGTAGCCACCGATACGTACAAAGCTACGCTGCTCTCTGAAGCTCTCACAATACCGAAATACCGAGATGCTATCCCATTTTGGTACGCCACGATCGATCTTGTCCACACGCTAACTAACGTCTCCCAGTTCCGAAGCAGCTGGACCTGTCTTTCAGAAGCTACCAGGTTTTCTCGCTAAGACCAAATACGATGAGCCTTTAGATAATACCGCAGGTCCTTTCCAATTTGGCCATGATACCACATTAAGATCCCCCGTGTGGAGGAATGAGCGGCCACACATTCAAAAAGCCTTCAACAATCACATGGCTGGTTACCACCAAGGGCGATCAAGCTGGATGGATCCCGGCTTCTACCCCGTGAAAGAGCGTGTTGAACAAGGTATGACGCGTAACGAAAACGACGTTGCCATCGTGGATGTAGGCGGAGGCATGGGCCACGATCTGGTAGAACTGAGGAAGAAACAGCCCGGCATTCCCGGCCGCTTCATCCTCCAAGATCTGCCTCAAGTCATTGAGCAGATCGCGCAACCGCTCGAAGGCATCGAGGCGACAGCGCATGATTTCTACACCGAGCAACCCGTCAAAGGTGAGACAACCGTAGAACCCTTTATGCTGGCCCTATCCAAAACTCATATAATTTTATAGGTGCTCGTGTCTACTTCTTGCACTCGGTTCTCCACGACTGGCCCGACGCAGACTGCCGGCGTATCTTACAGCACCTCGTGGCGGCAATGAAGAAGGGGTACTCGAAAGTGCTGATTAATGAGAACGTGGTGCCAAACGTAGGGGCTTCCTGGCAGATCACATCCTTGGACTGGTTCATGATGGGCCTGGCGGCATCTAGGGAGCGGACAGAGGCGCAGTGGCGCGAATTGCTACGGTCGGCCGGGTTAGAGGTTGTGGGTATCTGGACGAAGGAGGCGCATGTTGAGAGCCTTATTGAGGCTGTGCTAGCTGATTGATTGGGTACGGCCCAAGACCCTATGATTGCTATCCTTTTGAAAAACGAGCGCTTGATATTTAAATGCAACCAAAAGTCTTGAGCAGGCGCTAGAACTATAAGGCCCTGGGCACCTAAATTTAAGTGCAAGGTTCAGGGGACGCCTTGAGACATTGGTGCCGCTCCCGTTAGCAAATATTCAGGACTTTTGCTAGTCAATCGTAGGGAAGCTATTAATGTTTGTCATGGTGTCTGACATCACACTTCCTCCAGCGCTCCACTGCGTCATTGCCATGGTGCCTTAATTACTACGAATCGAAAATTATATGTTGCTTTTCCCACTCGATTAACACCACCCCTCCGAGACCCTTTCGATACCCAACTCCATACAGGACAGTCCCCCTGGACAGTCCCCCTAGCTATATTTGCGGGGCGGTGGTTTATATAACGTAATATACGCTTACTAATATAACTACTACGTACTACGACTAATTAGTATTATTTAAACGCTAATATTATATATATATACTATACTATAATATATACTCCTACTATTAATATAATTATTTATTATAACGTGATAGGAGTAGCTATTATATAACTTTAAGTTCTAATAGTTAGACCCTATTAGCCCTACGGCTTAGTAGGGTCTATAGAGAAATAAGTAGTATATTCTTAAGTAAGTATAATAGCGAGGTTATACGATAATAATATTATAGGAATATATATATAAAGTATAGTTAGTAGATTTATAACCTTAAATAAAGCCTCTTATAAGGTTTTTAATTAGTACTTTAATATATTAAGGATTATAAGTTAAAATTTTATATTTATAAAATATCCGCGTACTACCCTAATAGCCTATTAGAGACCTAATATAGACCTAAATAGTAATAATATCGTTAGTATAAATAGAATATTAATTATAGTATTCTAGCTATATAAAACGAATCTAGTATATATAGGTACTAAGCCTAAATAGCGCTAAACCCTATTAGGCTATACCTAGCTAATATATACTAGAACTATAATACTACCCCCTCCTCTAAATAGTAGCGTTTATAATACGCTTAAACTATTCCTTCCTTTATTAAGGCTAGCTAATAGCTATATTAAGTAATAACGGTAATAAGTATATTAAATAGACGTAGGGTTATAGAGTATTAACTACTTAGGGTAGGCGTTAATTTACTAACGTAGTCTTAGCGCTTTTAAAAAAATTCTTAATATCTTCCCTTATAAAATAGAGTCGATTAAATATATATTTATATCTTATAATAAATATTATATAATATCGTAATATTTTCGTATTATTAGTACTAGTATAAACGTACGGAGCTATTTACTCTATAAGTAAAATCTATAAAAAATTTATATTCCTATTAATAATATTCTATTATTATTACCCCCCCCTATAGTATATTATTATTATAGGAGACTCTAGGGAAAAGATAATTAATATCGCTATTATTCTCTAAGCTCTTCTTTAACTAGTCTTAGTCTAGTTTCATAAGCCCTTTTACTAGTAATAATACTACTTCCTTATAAGATATTAGGATAGAATTTTTATACTACTTAGTCTAGTTAAGTTTATTAGGAACTAGACTAGAAGGCTAGTTCCTAAGGGCTAGAATAGATAGTATAAACTATTAGCGAGTAGGTAGTATTACGAAGGTAGACTTAATACTCTAGTAACTTTATAGTTATAGAAGAACTAATCTCTACCTTCTAAGGAGGTAGAGGGAGGACTATTAAAATACCCCTTAAGGAAGCTACCTAGCCTCTTAGATATCTAGATAAAAGGATATCTATTAGGATAATAAGAAGCCGAACTAATACTACTAGGATATTACTAGTAAGCTATATTATACTAGCTAGATACGTTAAGATATCCTAATAATTACCTCCCCTTTAAGGGTATTTATCCCTAAATACTAACTATTACTATTTATAGTAGGACTTATTAAAAACCTTTAAAACCCTAGTAGGGAAAATAAGGGAAAGAGTTCTAAGGATAATAATATTATAGTAATAGTAATACGCTATTAATATTATATAATACTAATATTAATTAATTAATTATTTATACTCCTATACTAGCTAAAGCTAATAAGGGTAGACTTTTCAAGAGGTACGCCTAGCGTACCTGTCGTTCGGGGAGAAACCTAGCTAAGGGATAAAAACTCCACCTATTATCTATAAGCCATACTATTATTCGGCTCCTTCCCTCCCCCCCCTAATAGGCCTACTATCGGGGCGGTATATTAAGGGGTTAGGTCTACCGTCTATAATACTAAGGTTTCGTCGACTATATTCTCTTCTCTTTAATTAGGGCGGAGCCCTTCCTCTCTATTAGTTCTCGCTAATATCTCTTTTACTAGTATAAACTAGTAGAGGGCGCCTAACCTAGTTAACTACCTCGCCGCCACCCTTATCCCTATCGGTAATAAGAGAATAGTACTATAGTCTTCTAACCTAGCCTCTAGTAATATCTAACTCCTACTAGTATAATAGTCGGGATAGAATAGTAGGATATATTTACCGGTCTACCTCGCCGCCCCGTACGGGTAACTAGGACTTAGGATCCTAGGAACCTTCCTAATAAATAAGAAGTAGTTAAACCTAATCTTATCCGTATATAACTAGACTAATATAAAGCTCTCCGGCTTCTTTAGGCCCTTATAAAGGTCCTATCTCCCTCCTACTAGGTCACCCTTCTGTGCTAGGCTCGTGTTTCGGCCCTCTAATCCCCGCTAGTAGTAGCGCTACCGGCCCTACTACCGGCCTTCCTACTAGGTTAGTATCCTTTTCTATAGCGTCGGGCTATTAAGTACCCCGTTTAGCGACCGCTTCGCCTAAGACTCCTTCTTAGCTAACGGGGGTAGTAGAGGGCGTAGCCTCCTACCCCTTTTTAGTTATAACCGAGACTTAATCTTCGCGTTCCCTTTCAGGACTATCTTATATATCCCTCGGAGGATCTTACTCTATAGTAGGGCCTTATTAAGGAAGTCTCTTATTAACGGGATTCCCGCCTCTACTTTAAAGACCGGAATTAGGGTGGCCTTATACGCCCCTAGTACTTTACGTAGTCCTTTATTCTAGATCGTCGTCAGGGTCTTTACGTGCTTCCCTACTACCCTGGGGGTATTCTTAGGGCTATATTATATTAGCGCCGTGAACGTTATTATAAGCCTTACTACTACCGCGTATATAAGCCTATTAACCGGTAGAACCGCGCCTTATATTAAGCCGGCGACGTAGTAGAGCGCCTAAATCTAGTTATCTATCTTAGCTTATACCTTCCTTAAGTATACGTTCTAATTTAGCTTACTATTAAGTATAAGTCCTAGGACCTTAATTAATATCTTTAGTTTAACTTTAATTCCTTTAAGCTTAACTATTACGTCTATCTTTATACCCTTTATTTTATAAGTTATATAAACGAGCTCGTACTTCTTTAGTATAAATAAGGCTTTATAAGTCTTCGCCTACTACAGGTATACCTTATAAGCTTTATCTAGAACCTCGTAGTTCCGTTTAGTACTCCTATTATAGGCTAGTAGATAGATATTATCTATAAATCCGCCGACTTAAATTAGTAGCTTTAGCTTTTTATACTCCTCGATTAGGGGAGTATTAAAAAACAGAAATAATATCGGAGAGATAGGTGAACCCTAGGGGATCCCTATCTCTACTAACTCTATCTAACTCGTCCTCCTACCGAGGGTAATCGAAGTCGCCCTCTTTATAAGGAAGCTTACCGTCTAATATACTATCCTTTCTAGGACCCTCTTTATCTTTATCGTGTAGAGTAGCCTAGAGTAGGAGACGTAATTAAAGGCTCCGGCGATATCTAGGGAGAGGAGGCTTATTATATTCCTCTTCCCTATTCCTTATACCGTATAGACTATATTAGTAATTATTTCTAGCGCGGTTTCTATTAATCTTCCTTACCTTATACCTATCTATTCCTCTAGAAGGAGGTTATTAGCCTCCGCGTAATCTCTAAGCCTAGCCGCTATTACCGTCTTAAATATCTTTCCTAAGGTATCTAAAAAGGCGATCGGCTTATAAGACTTAGGGTTAGTATAATTCTCCTTCTATAGTTTCTTTAAGATTACTATATTAGCCTCCTTAAGTTTCTAGGGGTAGTATCTAATCTCGAAGCACCCCTAGAAGAGATAGTAGATCTCCTCCTCTAGTTTACTATATACGGCCCGTAGGAACCTATTTAGAATCCTATTTATCCCGGGAGCCTTATCCTACGACGGTCTCCTTATAAAGCTATAGACTTCCGCCTCTATTAGATCCCCTCCCCCTAGTATCGGGCTTAGGTATTCTACCTCGGTAATATCTTCTAAATCTACCCCTAAAGGGGCTAGGAAATAGGTTTCCTGAAGGCGTTCTACCTTCTCCTCGAAGGTAGCCGCTAGCGTCCCGTCTTATCTACTTAGGGAGGGGAACTTAGGTAGGGCTCTTAGCGATATACTCTTATTCTTCCCCTACTAGGCTAGTACTTATACCCCCCGAGGATCTTCTAAGGCCTAGTATATAGCCGCCCGGAAGTAGAGGGTTTTCTCTCTTTAGATTATAGCTACCTTCGCCCTTTCTACTTCTCTTAGAGTCTCTCTCGTCTCCGTATTACGGTACCGGTAGTAGGCCTTTAGTTCCCGTTTAGCCCTTTACGTTATATCCCTATAAGCCGAGTTCTAAAAGGATCTTACCTTACTAGACGACTTCGCCTACAGAATATATTCCTATATAATGGCCTGGAACCTATCTAGTATCTACCCTAGGTACTCGTCCGCCTCGCCGGCGGATCTAATCTAGGGGAGCCCTAGAGAAAGTCTAAGCTACTAGGCCCTATTCCTTATATTTATAACGACCTCCTTATCTTTAAGTATCTTCTACGCCCTCCTCTAGACTAGGGTTTAGCTCTCCTAGCTCCATTCGAATTCCGTGTATACCGGGAGGTAGTTAGATCTATACTAGAGGTCTGCCCTTAAGCCGCAGTTTTAGAGTGCGTTAGTAGCACCTTTAGTAGTAAAGACTAGGTCGATTACCGACTTTAGACCTCTCCCCCGCTATATTACCGCACCCTCCGGTAGGGCGACTTCTATACTATATTTACTCGTTTCGCCTAGTAATATATCTACTATAGCGTAGTATATACTTCTCCCTTTATTATTCTACCGGGGATAGTAGAGATTAAAGTCCCTGAGGAGGATATATTCCCCTAGCCTCTTTAGGGCCTCCGTTATTAGAGGGATTATTATTAGGCCGTCCTTTAACTTATACGTCGTTAGAGAGGGGCTATAAATATTATATATCTAGATATTATCCGCTTATATTCCCTATTACCCTTTCCTAAGGCTAACTTTCAGCGAGTAGTAGTCGCCGCTTAAGAAGTCTACCTCCTAGCTCTCTATATCAACTCTTTTATTAATATAAAAGTATACCCGAGTATTCTCTTTAGCTTTATAAACTAGGTGGAACCTATTATAAGATAGGTCGTACGTCGACTTAGTCCTTAGGTTAGTCTATAGCTCCTATATTACTAAGACATCTATTTACTAGACTTTAGCATCTTCTAGGAGTAGTATTTACACGCCGTCCTTTTCTTTTTATATATTATACTACAGGATCTTAAGCGGTTACCCTACTATATAGTCGGTATAAGGCTAGAGTCTACTACTATTTAGTCGTCTATAACCTAAGCGCCCCCCTAGGTAATTAGTACTCCCTAGGGTAGCGGGAGGACCTATTATCCTACCTCCTTTCAGGCTATTTAGACTATCGTAGTTGGCCGCCCTCTTTATCGGGGAGGGGCTAGGTCTAGTAGTTCCCTTTCCGCTTATACCGGTGACTTCCTCTTCCTTAATATACCTTAGACTATCCTGAAACCGTCTACGTCTATCTCCTCTTCGCTGCGGGTATTAGTTCCCCGTAAGCCCTACGTGTTATAGAACGCCGGCCTAGTCCGGCGTCTCTATACTACTCTCTAGTACTCTCTTCGCCTAACTAGGTAGTCCTTACTCCAGGCCTTATAGCCTCCTTTATAAGCAGCGCCAAGGATAGATATATAAGGTTAGCATCCTACTTATTCAGGTCCTTACCCTAGTTTCTACCCCTCCTTACAGGCGTTACCTTTTACCTTAGAGCTTAGGACTATTCGCCCGCAGGGGGGCTTTATACTTCCGGCGGAGGCGGACTATTAGCACCTAAGTTAATCCTTATTTACTCCTTAAGTATATCTCCTAAGCGGATCTAGGTGTTATTACTACTTTAGCTTACTCTCTATTCCGCCGCAGGCCCTATTTAGGTAGATTATTCCCTTAGCTCCACGTACCGACACGCGTATACTATCCTCTTAGGCTAAATAGACGGTCTCCGTAGTAGCCGCTATTAAATACTACGCCTTATAGGGTTAGGACCCCTACTTCGCGTTACTATTAGAGGTCTCCCTTATTTAGGCCGTCCGTGTCTCGTAGGGACTACTAGTATTAAGCCCCTAACTAGGTAGTATAATATAGTATTTCCACCCTACTAACTAAGGTACGCTATACTAGGTTTCTAGCGTGCCTATATTAAAACCTACTTTTTATTCCGCTCCTAGCCGGTAACTACGCGGGGGGGACTTGAACCCCTAGGAGGTATAAGAGTCGGTATTAATAAGTTCCCTATATCTAGTAGTCTACGTACCCTAAGGGTACCCTATCTAGTAGCTAGTAGTCTAGCGTATCTACTAGTTAAGACTAGCTTCAGCCTATATCGACGACGCGTAGTAGCTACTAGTCGGGTAGTTTTTATAAGCGATTTCCCTTATAGATATTAGGCGCGACCTAACGCGTCTCAGGCCTTAGACCTAGTCCTAGCCCTTTCCCTACTAGGAGGTACCCGTATAAGAAGATAGGAGGGTACCCGTATTTATCCTCCTAGCCGCTCTTAGCTAATAACTGCGTGAGGGGACTTAAACCCCTAAGAGGTAGAGGACGCGTCTTAACGATTCGTCTCCTATTAACCCGTTTTAACGATATAGCCCCGGTATCTCTTTCTAGTCTATCCCCTACTAGGGGGTGCCCGTATAAGGAGATAGGAGGGTACCTATATCCGTCCTCCTAGCCGCTCTCAGCTAATAACTGCGTGAAGGGACTTGAACCCCTAAGAGGTAGAGGAGGCGTCTTAATAATTCGTCTCCTATCAACCCGTTTTAACGATATAGCCCCGGTATCTCTCTCTCCCTAATACGTATATCTATCTTCTTAGGCTATATAGATAGTATCCCTTTATAAGCTTCCTATAAACTTACGGCTATCTAGCCGCCGGAGGCGACTATCCGCTAGGGGTTAGAGCCTATTAAAGGGTTAAGGTCCCTAGGGCTATATATATATACTTTAGGCTATATTTAACTACGGTCGCTACTATTATATACTACGCCCTATAAGCCTTCTATAGAAAGCCTGTTTCGCGTTACTTATAGAGGTCTCCCTTAATAACTAGTCGTAGCTAGTTCAGGCCGACCGTGTCTTATAAGAGTAGATATTTCTATATACCCTAGGGCCCTAGCCGTATATCTATTCCTAACTCTTACTAAATAAGCTCTTCTACGATAGTATAGGCGGTACTATATCTACCGCTACCTTTATCCCTAGTAGCGGTTTCGGGCCTTAATACGAATAAGGTATGCTATCGCGTCTTTTCCCGTCCTCGCTACTCCGCCGCGCCGGGCGGTCTAATAGTCTTAGAATAGAGTCGAGCCTAAGGGTATCCTACCGTATAGTTAGAATAATATTATATCTACTAGCCCGAGGCTAGCTTTAGGCCTAAATACGGGTTAGGTAAATACGTATTAGATAATTCCCTTATTATTACTACGTCGCGAAAAGACCCCTAGCTAACGCCGAAGGCTTAACGTAACGCGACGGCGGCGAGCCTCTAATAGATTTAAACTATTTATAGTAGCTATATCTAGTATAAGTCTGTAGTACTAATATAGTACTTACTAGATACCGCGAGGTACTAATATATAATAACCTTTATAATTATAATATTATTAATAGTAGAATATAATTATTAATTAAGTTTATTATTATAGTACTTTATAAACACGTAATATAAATATATAATTATAGAAGTTAGGTAGTAATATTACGCCGTTAAATTACGTAGTTAATATATATAATATAGTATATAATAAAGTTGTAATTTATTTACTTCTAACTTCTTTTATAACTACTACTATTAATATTAACCTATTATAAGTTACCTTAAGCTCTATCTTAATATATTAATAATATAAGTTAATATATATAGTATTAATACTATTATACTTTATAAGATAACCGCTATTAAAGTATAAATATAATATAAAGGATTAATTACTAATATAGTATTATATATTAAATAGTTAATAATTATAATAATAATTAAGGTAAGTCTCTACTAATTATCCTTTACTACTTTATATATATTATTACCTTATAATAGACTTTAATTATCTTTAAATATATTATAAGTATATTACTTATAAATTACCTTCTTATATAAGTTTATTATATTAATTATTTAAGGACCTTATTAATATCCTATTATATTATACTTCTTTTAAATTATTCTTATATTCTTTATACTTAAAGGTATTCCTATTAGCTAACTCTTATAATAGATAGTTAAACCCTCTTACTACGCCGCGCTATCCTATTATATTACTAGGGTAATAGCCCTCTTATAACCCTATTATCTTTAATATATTAAGTACCTAGGTTTAAATCCTAGGTTATTATATAATTATAAGATTAGTAGGGCTTATAAGAGGTATTACTACCTTTATAAGCCTTATAAATTAATTTATAATAATAGGATTTTAATATAATTTACTTATAATATATTAATAAGTTATAAGTCCCCCTTATCTTTTATATCTATTTATTTAGCCTCCTTACTTATAGCCCTATTATTACCTTTTAAGGTAGAAAGTTACCCTATTATACTACCTTTATAATACGGGTTACTACCTTTAAAATTAAAGTAGAGGTAGTAATTTACTTAAGGAAGTATAATAAAATACTTTTATATAAGTTATAAACCTTTAAGGAATTATTATACCTTAATATAAAGGTAGGTAGTTAGGTAGCTATTACCTTAAAGGATATTTTAAATATAATAAGATAATAAGTAAGTCCTTTTATTATATACTTCTTATAATATATATTAATACTTTTATAAAAGGGGTTAATTACCCTTATTATAATAGAAGTTAATAAGGAGTTAAGGGAGGTAAGTATATTATTAAAGAGTTATACTATCTTTATATAAATTAATTATATATTAGGAGGAGGATAATAATAATTTTAATAAGGGGGAAATAGAAGAAACCCTAAAGGATATAAAGGAGGAGGAGGAAGAGGCTATTACCTCTCCTATTATTATATTACCTACCCCTACTCCTACTAGCCCTAGCTACCCTTCTCGTAGTAGTAGTTCTATTAGTACCGCCCTCTCTACCCGTAAGATTCGCGCCCCTCGCGCGCCTTACGCCCCTTACGCTCCTCCTACTCCTACGCCTACTCCGCCTACCCCTACTAGAGATACTACCTTATCCTCTAGCTTATCTATTATAAGCCCTACCTTATCTTTTATAAGCCTTAGCTCGTCTTAATACGCTCCCCTTATAAGACCTTTATATTATACCTTTAAGTAAAGATTCTTTTTTTAAGTTATAAGGATTTTCCCCTTAATTAATTCTTTTCTTATATATCTCTTTATTAAAATCTCTATTATATAAATATAACTTATAACTTACCTTATATAACTTAACTTTATAATTAAATAGTTTTATTATAATAGTTATATATTAGTATTTTACTTATAATATTTCTTTATTATATATATATTAATTTATTCCCTTTATAAGTCTTTTATATTTATATTTTTAATAGATATCTGTTAATTATATATCCTTTTATAATTAAACTACTTAATTAAATAGTATTAAATACCTTTACTTCTTATTTTATTTAAGATTTATTCTACCTTATAATATTTTTTATTATTAATAAGTTTTAAAGGAGGTATAAATAGTTATTTACCTTTATTAAGATAGCTTTAATATAATTTTAATAAGGAAATATAAAATATAAGATAGATTCTTTATATTATAAAGAGACTTAAGTAGTACGCCTAGTATCTAATTATATCTACTACCTTAAAGGGATTAATATACTTATATAATAACTTTTAAATTTTTAATTTTTTTTTAAACTCTTTATAATTAATATTATTAATTCTTTTATTATATAAGACTTTAAGATATAAAGTTTATTATAAAACTTTATAACTTATACTTAAATAGTCTACTATTAATCTACTAGTATAGCTCTTACTTTTAAAAGGTTTTTTATATAATCTTTAACTATAAGTACTCCTCCTTCTAAAAAGTTATCCCTAACTTTATCTTTTATATATAAATTATATCTATATATTATATAAAATAGTAAATAACCTAGTATAATATAAATACTATTATAATACGCGAATTTAGCTATTAAGAGTAATATAACCTAATTATCTTATTCTTTATTTAAGAATACCCTAAGGTAATACTTTAATATTTAATTCTAGTATTTAATCTACCTATCTATTTGTAAATAAAAGGTAGTATTTAGTTATCTCTTTATTTTTATATAATAGTAGACTTCTAACTAATAGGTATTTATAAATAAGGGTCCTTAATTTAATATAATACCTATTAGTAAATTATATTATAATATTATATTTTTAAATAAGATCTTAGCTAATTTAATAGTAATATAAGTACTCTTAATTAAAAGGTATTAGATTATCTTTATATACCTATTAATAACTATAAGAATAGAATTATATATAGAATTTCTATATTTATTAGGTAGTAAGCTTATAATAAAATTTATAAAAAGTTCTTCCTAAGGCCCTTTAAGTTATAATAAGGATATTATATTATTATAAGGTTTATATCTAGGAGCTTTTATCCTTTAATATATTTTATAAGTTTTAATATATAGCTTAATATCTATTAATATTCTACTTTAATAATACTTATATTAAAGTAACTCTAAGGTTTTTTATAACTTAAAATAGCCTACTAAAGTATTATTATAACACCTTATAATAATTTTTATATATAATATTAAATTATCTAATATATAGAGTACTCCTTTAAATCTTAGTAATCCTATTAAACTAACCTTCTAAGGCTATTTAATAATATTTTACTTAGAAGTTATATACTTTACCTTATCTTTCTATTTAATAATAAATAGATTATTACTTTATAATAAGAGGATAAGTTCTTTTAAGGATTCTAATCTAACTTTATAAGCTGTTTTAAGTCTAATAACTACTCTTATTAATACTTATAAGATATATTATTTATAACTAATAACCCTAGTAATAAGATTAAGTAGTAGCGCTATTATATTACTTTAATATTAGGAAGGTAGCTTTACGCCCCTTCTATCTAAGTTTTTAAGCTTAATTAAGGGTTTCTTAAGCCCTCTTAAGCTAGATAAGTCTATATATTTAATTATTTCTTCTAGCTACTTCTAGCTAGAGATAATACTTCCTAAATTTACTAACTTATTTTATAAGGTAGGTAGGAGCTAATTAAACGACGTCTTAATATTATTATAATTAGGTCTATATAATAGAGTATTTATAAGATTCTTTTTACTAGGTTAATATTTAATATTAAAGTTATATATAGTTAAATAAATAGCCTACTAAGCTTAATAACTATTTAACTACTTTACTTATATAAATCCTCTAAGATTATTATAATTTATAAGTACTTTAATAGCGTAATAACTACCTTCTATATAATATTACTATTACTTAAAGGCTTTAATAATTATTAATAGCTCTTAATTATATATCTTATACCTAGTCTTAGTAGGTATTAATTTATAAGACTAGAAAGCTACTAGATATTAAGCCCTATTATTATCTTATTAGAATAAGATAATAGTTATAATAAAATTAGATAAATCTATTTTAATCTAAATTTTCTTATTAAGATTAAAATATATTAAAACGGGTATAATTATAAAGGCGTAATATAGGTTATAAAATATATTCTCTTTATTAACGCCTTATATAAATAGTCTTAACTTCTTCCTATCCTTACTACCTTTTAAAAGGCTAGTTAAGGGAGATACTATTTATAAATAATAATATATAAAACGCCGGTAGAAGTTTATAAATCCTAAGAATACTTAGACTTCCTAATACGTAGTTAATACTAGCTAGTCTTAGATAGTAAATACCTTATAGCTATCTATTAATATACTATTAGTACTTATAATAAATCTAAAGAATTCTATTAAATTAGTATAGAATTTATATTTCTTTTAATTTATATAAAGCTAAAACTTCTATAACTACTTAAGTACCTAATAGATATATTACTTATAACTTAAGATATCTTTTAAATAAATTAAAATATTATTAAGGTATACTATATAAGTAATATCTATTAGGCTCGCTAAAGCTCTATTAATATAGGCTTAAAATATAGCTAGGATATTTACTAACCTAAATAGTATAACTATATATTTAAAATAGTTATACCGCGTATAAAATACTATCTTCTACTTATTACCCTTATAAATATAAATCCTATAATAAGTATCCTTAAGGTCTAACTTAATAAATATCTTTATACCTTATAAGTAATTAAGTATTTTATTAATTAGAGGGAGAGGATAATAATTCTTTACTATTACCTTATTTAACTTATAATAGTTAATATATAGCTATAAGCTACTATCCTTCTTTAATATAAATAAAATAGAAGCCCTTATAAGACTAGTAGACTCTTATATCTAACCCTTTAACTTAGCCTTATCTAGGTAGATACGTAGAGTTTCTAACTCCCTTTATAATAAATTATAGATAGGCTTATAAGGAGGTTTATAACTATCTATATTAATAGCGTAGTCCCTAGGCTTGAATAGGGGTAGTTATCCTACCTCCTTATTTAAAAAGATATCTAAAAAGTTATAAAGACTTTTAGGTAGCTCTAGTACTTCGCTATTAAAGCTCTAGGTTTCCGCCTAGGATAACTTAGTATGAATAATAGTATAAATTACTAATTCGTCTTTAAGGGTATTTATAAATACTTATAACTCTAGGATAGATATACTAATAGAGTCTAGTAGAAATTACTACTTTTAACTCCCTAGATCTACTTATACCCTAGCTTCTAATAAGGTAGGTATATTAAGAATAATTAATAACCCCTTCTTCTTAATTATATAGAATATACTAGTATATTAACCTAGCTACCCCTAGCTATTAATAAGATAGTACTCTACCTAGTATATACTATAATAATAGACTAACTAACTATTTATCTATTTAGGAATTAGTAGCTAATAGCCCTCTAGGGGTTTTAGGTTATATTACTTAGCGAAGCTTTAGGAGATAATATTAATCTCTACTCCTATATTTATTAAGAAGTCTATATAGTTCTATATACCTTATATATTAATAGAACTACTAATATTAATACTATAAACTAATAATAAACCCCTTTTAGTAAGTAAGCGCCCTAGTATTAAGGTCTTAATAAAGGCGCGCTTCCTTTTTTTAATTTAATAGTCCCTTTTCTAATAGTATTAATAGGTATTATATTTAGGTTCCTAGGTATCCTAGGCCTATAATAGTCTTTATTATAGTACCCCTTCTTCTTATAATTAAAATATATTAACCCTTCCTTAGTATCTAGTAACTTATTATAGCCGCTAGCGGGTTAAATACTTCCTACCTTTATAGAAGGATTAATACCTCTATCTTAACTTCCTTCCCTCTTTTAGCCTTTATTCTACCTATTAGAATAATCCCCTTTTTTAGTAATATAACTATTACCCGCTATTATTCTAATATAATACCGCTAGTTATTCTCTAACTAAGTAGTAAGGGTAACTAGGCTTTCTTTAATTATAAGGAGGTCTTAATAGTTTATAAGGGCCTTTTAAAGGTCTAGGCGTAACTTTATAAAGAAGTTAATCCGCTAATATTCCTCTAAAAAAGGAGGGATTTATAATTTAATCTTACTTAAATATATATTAAAGCTCTATATTAACTAGTTATAGTTCTATTATATATCTAAGTATAACTACATATTATAAAGCTAGTAGTTTACTAGGTCCTTAATAAGATTTAATAAGTATTAAGTAAAGTACTCCTAGGTAACTACTCTCCCTAATAATAACTTTTTATAATAATCTTATAACTTAGTAGGTTTACCTTCTAAGAACTATATAACCTAGGTAACCTTTATAAACTTAGTTAGGAATTTATTAGGTATTAATTAAAATATAATATCTATAGTATAATACTATTTTTTATACTTATATATATTCTTCCCCTTATAAAGGGGTAAGTCCTTAGGCTTTAAGCAGCTCCTAGGGTATTAACTACTAAATTCTTCTAACTAGCTTCTAGTAGACTAACTTAGGGTAAAATTATTAGAGATAGATCCTACCTTAGGGTTTAATATACTTTATATATTAATACCCTAATTTAGAGGGTAATCCTCTATTAGGCCTAGTTCTAATCCTTATTATATCCCTCCTAGTAATCCGCTAGTAATCTAATATAGATCTAATATAACTATATCTACTTCTACTTATAATTAGGCTACTCTTTCTTAGATACCTTAAAGCTTTCTTTCCTTTATTAACTACTCTTCTTTAACTTTAGTAGTAGTAATAAGTTTATTAAGCGTAATTATACTAGTAAGGTTTTTATTAGAAATTCTATTACTAAGTATATTATTTATTCCTTTAATATCTCTTATATTAAACTCTAGTATTATCTTAATTTTATTATAATAGCCTTTTAATATATTTTTATCTTACTTAGCGTTAGATATCTTCGCGTTACCGTACTATTATAATCTAGACTATCCCTCTTTAAAGGTAGAGAGATTAGAACTATTAGGAACTAGACTAGAAGGCTAGTTCTTAAGGGCTAGAATAGATAGTATAAACTATTAGTAAGTAGGTAGTATTATAAAGGTAGACTTAATACTCTAGTAACTTTATAGTTATAAAAGAATTAATCTCTACCTTCTAAGGAGGTAGAGGGAAGATTATCTAAATACCCCTTAAGGAAGCTACCTAGCTTCTTAGATATCTAGATAAAAGGATATCCGTTAGGATAATAAGAAGCCGAACTAATACCGCTAGGATATCGCTAGCAAGCCGTATTATACTAGCTAGATGCGTTAAGATATCCTAATAAGGTTAATATCTAGGATATAGATATTTTATATAGCGTCCGTCCTTCCTTAACTATATCTTAAAGTCTTCTAGGTAGTCGTTAATACACGCTATTAGAGCTACCTCTACCGTATTACTCTCTTCTTTTAGCGGATACTTATACTAGCTGTACTAATATATCTAGGCGTTAATAAGGCGTAGTCGCTAAGCGAAATCTTTAAAAACCTTAGAGTTCTAACTATCTATAATTTAGTCTTGTAATTTAAACGTAATAATACGTTTTAGCGTTAAAATCTTTATAAAATTAGAGTATTATAATAGAGTAATTATACTAAAAAACCTTACTAGAAACGTATTAAATTTTTCGCCTTCCTTTATAATAAAATTAGGATTATAGATAGTAGCCTTAGTATTACTAGTAGGGTTAAAAGTACTAAAGTTACTATTAAGTAACTTAATTATTTCTTTAGAGGTCTTAAATAGGACTCCGCCCTTTAAAAATCTAGCCTTAATAATATTAAAGGCTATAGACTTATAATAATTATAAATATAGTTTATCTTATTTTTCTTAAAGGGGAATAGTATAGTACTAGTATTAAATTTTACTTCTAGATATAGTTACTATAGTTCCTAATCTTCTATAACCCTATAAAAGTATAGAATATTAGGGTATTTCTTATTACTACCGCTTATAATAGTAGGCTTTAAGGTAGTAGTAATAGAGCCTAACCTCTTAATATAGGTATTTCTAATAGGCTAATCCTTAGTATTAGAATCTAAGAGTACCTCCTCGTATATAGACTTAATAGTTAAATTTTAAACCCTTTTTTCTAGCTCTTAAATTTTCTCCTCCTTTTCTTAATCCTTAGTTAGAAGATTATTATAGTTTTTTTTATATAAGTCTTATAAAGACTAAAGATAAGTAATATCTCTATTTAATTCTTAAATTATAGCCCTAAGCTACTAGAATAATAGCCTAGTCTTAACTTCTTAATCCGAATCTTTAGGATCTAAAATAATTCTAGATATAATAGATAGGTAATAGGCCGGTAATAGAGCCGGCGGATAGATAGATAGATAGATAGATAATAGGCTAGGAATAGGTCTAGCGGATAGATAGATAGGTCGTAGTTATAGGATTTAAGGTTTTTTAGAATTAGTATTATTCTTAATATAGTATAGGATAGATAGGCTAGTAATAGGCTAGTAGATAATAGGGATAATAATAAGCTAATAGTTATAATAGTAAGCTTACTACTAATAAGGATAGTTAATATTATATTAGGGACCTAATATAGACCTAAATAGTAATAATATTATTAGTATAAATAGAATATTAACTATAGTATTCTAGCTATATAGAACGAATCTAGTATATATAGGTACTAAGCCTAAATGGCGCTAAACCCTATTAGGCTACACCTAGCTAATATATACTAGAACTATAATATAGCTGAATAATATTAATAGTAGCTATAAAACAACTCTAAATAATTATTTACTATATCTTTTTATTATAACCTACTTAATAGGCTACACGTCGCATGCGCTTAGTATATATTACGCCCTTATATTAACCCGTAAGGGGAAATAACGTATAAGGCTTACTAGTCTCTTTAGGGGGTTTATTAGATCCCCCGTAGAATAATTCTTAGATTTCTTAAGAATTAATCTTACTATAAAAAATAGACTAATTTTATATTACTATATAACCCCTATAATTTATAATTCTAATAATTCTAATTCTTCTACCTATTTAAGGGTAGTAATCTATTATTAGTTATAGTAAATATAACTCGCTCTAGTAGTATTATAAGTAATACGCCGTTATAGTAGAGTTAAGATAAAAGTAGTTTATTAAATACTATTAATAATAATCTTAGCTAATAGGAAAGAGAATGGGAAAGTTATATAAGGGATATAAATAAACCTAATAATACTAAAAGTACCCCTAAGGGAGATTTAGAGAATTATAAAGGGAGTATTCCCCTTATAGTAGAACGCTTTACGTAGGTAAGGCGTAAGCGAGAAGAGTTACTATAAATTTAGTAACTTAAAGAAGTTAAAGTAGATATTACTACCCTAGAATTAGGGGAATAGATTTCTCTTTATAATAATAGTAGTATAGGTTAGAAGCGTATATATAGTAAAGCTAAGGAGTACTTAGGTCTCTTCTAAAGTATATTAAAGCTAACCCCTATTCCTAACTATTATAGTAAGAATATTTATAAATATTAAGACTAGATATAATAATATAATATATCTTTTTTATAGACTCTATTTAACTTTACTATATAGATATCACGTATTCTATTTATAATATTAGCGCTTAAGGGTAATCTAGAATAACTTTAAGCTACTTATTTATATTCTTATCTATTAGAAATATTAAGTTAGAAGGATTTTATAGACTTTTTACTAAATTATATTAAAGATTCTATAAATAGAGAGTTAAGCGTATATTAATAGTATACTAATATATATTAACGCCTAACGTAGCTAATTTATAAGTTTAAAATATACTTAATATCTTTAGAAGCCTAACTTCCTAAAAAAGTTAAAAGTAAGCGGGTAATAAATTTATATACTAAGCTTACTAAAGAGCTTTAAATTACCCTTATAAATTAGGGGTCCCTACCTAATATAAGAGATAAACTCCTATTATTAGTAGTACGCCTTAAGGCTAATATTAATAAGACTAAAAGCTTAGGTAAGAAAGGCTAGCGAAATATACTATATAATTACGCGGATTATAATAAAGGTAAAAAACTATAAATAAATAGGAATAATACTATAAGAGGATAAGGAATAAGTAGTTATAATAGTAAGAGTAGTTATAGCGAGCCTAAATTACGCGACTTATTAGATATTACTTATTAAAATTATAATAAGAAGGGCTATTATACTACTAGTTATCCTAATCTACTAAAATAAGGTAGATTTTAAATAAAAGGAAGACGCTTAAACCTTAGTATTATAAGTAAATAGGGCTAATACGTAAGCGAGGAGTAAGGAAAAGGCTAGACCCCGTTAAGGGCTCTAAATTATTAGGGGAAAAGCTATAAGGAGTAGAGGTTAAACCTCTAATACTATATTAATATAAAGTTAAGATAATACTAAAGCGTAAGCCTCTTAAGTATAAGGGATATCTTAATTATAGTTCCTAGCTAAATATTATCTTATAAGCTTATACTATTAAAGTAAGTTTAAAATATATTAAAGATACTAAGTTACTATACCTAGGATTTATAAATAGTAAGCCTATCTTTTATTATAGTATATATAACGTAATATACTAAACTACTAATAGTTAGAGTTCTTCCTATTAGTATACCTATATCTTCTATATAATAGATAAGGTAGGACTACTACTAGTTATTAATAGACTTATATAGTATATAGTAGGTATTAAGGTCGATACGGGTATAAGGAAGTAGTATTTTAGAATTAATAAGTTATTATTCTAACTAAATAATCTATAATAGTTTATAAAATTCTTAAAGAAATAGCCTACTATCTATATACTTCTTATTTCTAATATTATTAATCTGGAACCTATATAATTAAGACTTAGAGTAGTAGATATAAGTAATCTAGATAAGGAATACGTAGTTAATTTATATATATTACCTCCGGAGTTTAGTAAATTCTTAGATATATTCTTAATTAAAGAAGCCGGACGTCTACTATCTTATTAAGGAAGTAATTACGCTATTAATATAACTAGTAACCCGCCTTATAGACCCTTATATAACCTATTAAATATAAAGTTAGCGGAATTAAGACGCTATCTAGATAAAGCCTTAGTAAAAGGGTAGATTAGGTACTTTAAGAGTCCTACGGGATTACCTATCCTATTTATCCTAAAGAAGGATAGAGGCCTACGTTTATATATTAACTACTAGGGGTTAAATAAGGTAACTATTAAGAATAGATATCCTTTACCCTTAATTAGTAAAATATTAGATTACTTAAATAGAGTAAAGGTCTTTATAAAACTTAATCTTAAAAATATATATTATTATATTTATATCTAAAAAGGAGATAAGTAGAAGACTATATTTTATATATAATATAGTTATTTTAAGTATTTAGTAATACTATTTAGTCTTATAAATACTCTAGTAACCTTTTAAGCTTATATTAATAAGTCCTTAATAGGGTTATTAGATAAATTCTATACTATTTATCTTAATAATATTCTTATCTATTTAGAATCGCGTGCGAAGTATAGGGATTATATATATAAAGTACTTAAGCGGCTTTAGTAGTATAAATTATTTACTAACCTAAAGAAATATTAATTCTTTATAATTAAAGTAGAGTTCTTAGGATTTATTATATTAATTAAAGGCGTTATAATAGATTAATATAGGGTAGATACTATCTAGTTATAGCCTAGACTAAAGAGCTTCTATAAAGTATAAATTTTTCTTAGATTTATAAATTTTTATTATTATTTTTATTTATTAGTATCTATAAATTATATTACCTTTAATAGGGCTACTAAAGGATAGTATAAAAGGCGTTAAGATAGGTCCTTTTAATTAGCCTAATAGAGCGGAGTATACGTTTAACGTACTCTACTAGGTATTTCTTAATATACTAATACTAAGATACTTTACTCCTATATTACCTACGCGAGTTAAGACTAATATATTAGATTTTAGACTAGCTAGTATTCTATTATAACTCTAAGAATTAGGTTAATAGTATCTTATAACCTTTTAGAGTAAGAAAATAAACTCTATTAAAAAAATGCTATAAAACTTATAATAAGGAGTTACTTATAATAGTCGTAATCTTTAAGTAGTAGAGATACTACCTAGAAGGTAGTTTCTATCTAGTTAAAGTACTTATTAATTATAATAACTTAAGGGGTTTTATAAATATAAAGGCCTTAAATAGTTAATAGATAAGATAGGTAATAAGACTCTTAACCTATAACTTTATTATTAAGTATAGACTAGGTAAGACTAACCTAGCTAATATACTATTAAGGCGCCCTAATTATAAAAGCGAGGGTAGGGTAATAAATAAACTTATCCCTATATTATAATAAAAGCTATTAATAGTAGCGGGTTTATTAAACCCTATTTTCCGTATTATAGTAGAGGCCTATATATTTCCTATACTAGGATAGGGCTTACTACCCTCTAGTAATAAAGGCGAACTTACTATATAATATAGTATATACGTAAGGTAGTTATAGATACTAGTACTAGCCGTAAGATTAGTAGTACTAGGAATTATTAATATAGCTATTAGAATAATAGTTTTAGATAGAGTATATCTATTAAGGCGTAGGGACTCTTAACCTAAAATTATAGGGAGTATAAGCGAGACGCTACCTTAACGTACCTATAATATAGCTAAGAAATAGCTTAACCCTATTACTAGAACTATTAATTATAAATAACTTACTCTACGTTTTCTAGCTAGCGTAATAGTAGAGAATAAAATAGTATATACTATAACTTTAAAGTCTATAATTATATTAATTAAAGTACTTTAATAAGAAGATATTTTTATTAATTAATAAGGCGTAGGCGAAATAATAGATAAATAAGTTAAGAGAGCCGGTTAATAGATATTTAATAGTTAAGGTTTACTTAGGTATAATAAGAAGTTATATATTCCTAAAGACTTATTAGTTTATAAAGAGCTATTAAAACGCTATTATAACGACCCCTTAGTAGGGTATTTTAGGCTTAATAAGACGCTTAGTCTCCTTTACTAAAAGTATACCTAGATAGGTATAAAGGTAGATATTAAAGAATATATTAATTCTTATAATATTTATTAAAGAGTTAAGGTAAAATAATATTAACTATATAGCGACTTAACTACGCTTCCTAAGCTAACTAGGCTATAGAGGTTAATTATAATAGATTTTATTATAGATCTTCCCCTATATAAATAGCGTAGAGGTATTTATAATACTATCCTTATAATTATTAATAGATATATAAAGATACTTCGCTATCTTCCTATATAGAAGGATTATAAGGTAACTAATCTTATAAATATCTTATTTAAGGAAGTCTTCCTAAAGTATAATATACCTAATAATATTATATTAGACTAAGGGAGTCTATTTATAAGCGCTTATTAGTCTAACTTATACTACTATTTAAAGTTAAATTATAAGCTAAGTATAACCTTCTATCTATAGATTAATAGCTAAATAGAATATTGAAATTAGATATTAGAATATTATTTAAGAACTTACTATAATAATAGATAAGATAATTAGGTAGGGTTATTACCCCTAGCTAAATTTATATATTATAGTATAAAGAATATAATAATAGGCTATAATCCTTTTAAGCTTTATTATAGCTATTAGCCTAAGATTCTTATATATTCTAGGGATAGAACTTACTAAAAGGAGGTACTAGATACGAGATAATATATTTAAAAACTTTATAAATTATATAAAGACCTATTAAGTTAATAGTAAGACGTATTAGAAATATAGGCGAAGTTCTATAATAGGAAGTATAAGCTAATATCTTTTAATTAAGGAGACTTAATTATATTAAATATAAAGAACTTAAAGTAAAAGTAACTAAGTAGAAAGCTATCTTATAAGCTTATTAATCTATTTTATATCCTTAGACCTATTAGTAAGTAGGCGTATTACCTAATATTATTATTAATATATATAATCTACCCTATTTTCTATATTTCTCTTTTAGAGCTATATACGCGTAGGTAAGGTAATACCTTTATACTTAAGCTACTACCTCTAGAACTTATTAATAATAATAAGTAGTAGGAGTTAGAAGAGATTTTAGATAAGAAGATAAAGAAGGGTAAACTCTAATATCTTATTAAGTAGAAGGAATATCCTCCCTAATATAATTAATAGGTTTTAGAAGAAAATCTAGAAGATATATAAGAAATACGCGAAGACTTTAATAAAAAGTAAAAGTACTATTATTATAAATAGGAGTTATATTTATTAAAATAGAATTAGAGAATATAATAAAGAATATTTAATTAGTTATTTAAAAGTAAGTGTAAAGAGTATTAATCTCTTTTATCTTACTTATAAGGAGTAGGTAAAACGCCCTAGGGGCGCTAGTATATAGGGATAACTTAGGAAAGAAATAAAAAACTATCTAATAGAATTAGGAGAAGGAAACCTATTACTAAGTAGTTAAAGCTTACTTAGCTACCTATATAAGTATAGGTAATATAATATTAATACGCTAGGTACCTACTCCTTATTATCTATATCTATCTTACCCTCTAGGCCGGAGGCTAAGGGCTTAAGGCCTACTTAAAGATATATAAGTAATAGTTATAATAATAGATAAATATAATAAAAGCGTAGGAGAGTATACCTTAACTCGCTTAATATTATAAATACTTATAAGGGTTTTACTAATATTTTTTATTATTTAAAGAATTATAGTCTATACTTTTAATATACTTATTAATTTCTTTTTACTACTAAGACGTACTGTAATACGGTTATAAGAAGCTAGCTTAAAGTAGATAGTAATTATAATATGTATAAGGGTAACGCCTACTACTTAAAGCTTTAATTTATCCTCTAGAGTATTTAAATAATCCGCGTTATTAATTAATTAATAGAGCTTAATTACCTTATTATAAACTAGGATTATATTATTAGGAATCTAGTAATTAAGTAATTAATATACGCTATAACTATAAAAGTAACTTAAGAATATAGGGAAAACCTACTAGTTTATAATTATAATAGACCTTTAAATAATAATTATACTACTTAAGTATTATCTTCTTCCTATTAATAATTATAAATATAGCGTTACTTATACTATTAATATATATACTAAGTATAATATAATTATAAATACTTATACTCTATAAGTCCTTTATTAATATAATAAATATACCTCTTATATATATTTTACTTAAGACGGGGAGCTCCCTAGGAATATATAGCTAGGGAAGCGGGGGTAAAAATAATATACTACTTTATATTAACTATATAGTTAAGATATACCTAAGTACTTATATCTATAAAAGAGGGATAATAAGTAGGTATAACTAGATTATTATTTAGGCTAAACGGGGTATTAATACTCGCGGTAGAGTTAGGGCGAGAAGTAGGCTTAAGGATAGGCTTACGTAGTAGAGGAGTAGGCTCCTTAATAGGATCTTTAATAGGAATCTTTATAAGATTTATAATAGGAGTTCTAACTAGATCCTTATTTATTTAACTACCTAATTAGGTATTAGGATCTACTTTAGCTTCTATTATAAAAGCTAGGTATATTATATATATTTTATATTAAATTAAGCTATATTATATTAACTATATTTACGCGAAGAGCTAGTAAACTAACTTATAAGTAATACCTAAGATATTAAGATATTAGATATTATACTATATAATTAGCTATTATTATATATATTATACGTATTATATACGTATAAAAAGAGAGGGCGCTAAGTACCTAAAAAGATATTAATAATAGTTATAAAAGATAAAGTATTAAGGAAAATTTTAGGTATTATAATAATAATATTAAGGCGCTAAGACTATATTAATATAGCTATTATTATTACGTATGAAAAGTTATTATATATAACGCGTATACTTTAGATTATAATATCTACGCGTAAGGGATAATTATACTATAATATAAAGTTATAAATATTATATATTATAACTACTACGTAGGTTATAATCTTACTTTATTAAGTTCTTTTCCTTATATCTTATACTAGGTTTAAAGGTTTTTATTAAACTTAATTAAATAGGCTATTTATATTAAACTTAAGGGCAAGTTTCTTTAGGAGAGGAGGTAATTATTATAACCTACTTAATAGGCTATACGTCGTATACGCTTAATATACGTTACGCCCTTATATTAACCCGTAAGGGGAAATAATATATAAGGCTTACTAGTCTCTTTAGGGGGTTTATTAGATCCCCCGTAGAATAATTCTTAGATTTCTTAAGAATTAGTCTTACTATAAAAAATAGACTGATTTCATATTACTATATAACCCCTATAATTTACAATTATAATACTTTTATAAAGGGAAACTTATTACTTATAATAGTTTAGCGTTAGTATAATATTAGACTAGGCCTTAGGAGTTACTTACTAGCGCTATTATCTTATAATCCCTTACCCCGCTATTCTCCCTATTCTCCCCTATTATATTAAGACTTATAGTTATTATATAGTTATATACTAAAGATATTACTAATAAGAAGGCTTATACTTTTATTATATTTCCTACTTCTTATAAGCGTCCCCCCGTTAATTATAAAGTTTTTACTAGTAAAGAAGATACCTAATTATAGTTATAGAACTAGGCTTATATATAAGGCTTTACTATTATTATAACTTATAGCGAATATAAGGAACGTAAATAGTATATCTTTAAGTATACTTATTATAATAAGAAGACTTGTAATATATATAAAAAAACCTAAGCTATTATAAAAGAAATAGTAGATACCTATTAGTAACTAAATTCTTATATTAACTAGAATAATTATAAATATAAAATTAAACTCTAGTACTATATAAGAGATATATAATAGCGAATTTCTATCTTAGAAAGTAAGTATAATTACGCTATACTAGATAATCTATTTATACTTAAGGAATACTATTATTATAATCTAGATTATACTATTACTAAATTAATAGCCCTTAATCTTAGAGTAGTAAATCTACCCTTTAATAAGGCTAGAAGGGTAATATAAATAAAAGGCCTAAGTCTATCTTAGTTTAAGTACTATAACCTAGTCTATTTAGGGAGTAAGCGGATACCTTAATAAGAGCTCTAGTATATACTTTACTCCCTTAAAAATTAGGGCTTTTCTATATATATAAAAGAGAAGTATATTATTAAATAAAATATCTATTAATTATAATAAGTAGAATTCTTCTTCTTTACTAGCTCTAAATAAATTAAGATAGTAAGATAATTTACTAGCTATTTTATAATAATTACTAACGTTATATTTAATATAAATAAGAACGGCCTACTATTATTAGTACTTATCTATATAATAAATATACTAAGGTTAATACCTATTACTTATTACTTTATTTAGTCTAAGTCGGCTAATACCTTTTTATTTATAAATACTTATATACGAGAGCTATTTTTCTATAATATTTATTATAGGCTAAAGGTCTTACTAGGCGACTTTACTACTAGGCTAATAGTAGTAATAATAAGAAAAAATATTAATATTTTAATACTATTAAGGGAACGTATTAGTAATAATATAGAGTAAGGGATACGCGTTATTATAAAGCTTATCTTAGAGCTCTAGGGTTCTTAATTAGATAATATTAGCTCTAAGTATTTTCTTTAGCTTTATAACTAGTATACTACTAAGGCTATTAAGAAGAGGCTAACCCGCAGAAATTATCTTATTAAGTAGAAGGAAAAACTTACTAATATAATATAGGCGTATATCTAGTTATTAATAGAAGAGGTATTAGAGCGTAATTATTTAATATTACTAGAAAATCTATATTAAAATAAAAAGGATTACCTAACTAGCTTTTATAAGAGATAGGAACTATAGTTTATAATAGTATATACTAGAGTATAGCTAAACCTTAGTTACTTTAGTACTTAGTAAGGGGAGTATATATACCTAGTTATTAAGGAGGCTACCTATTAATATACTCCTATTAGAATAAGTACTAATAAAATTACTATAAAGGTAATAACTCTAATTAAGACGTTCTACTATAAGCTAGAATATTAGAAATAGAATACGCCTTAATATATTAATACTAGCTAATTATATTTTATAAGACTCCTATTCTATATAATATATAAGGTTATATAGTTAGTATTCGCTAAGTTTATTACGGCTAAGAAATAGCTATATGAAGTAAATAAGGTATCTTCTCTAATACTAGTAAGGGATTACTATAAAAATAACTATAATCTCTTATATTAATATAGATTACCTTATAAATACTAGCTATATTATTATATTTAAAGTAGGGAGTAAATCCTCCTATCTCTTATTTATCTAAGATAGGCTTTTAGCGCTCTAGAAATTATTATTAATTAGAAAATAAGCTTTAATACTAGTATTATAATAGCGTATTACTACGCTATATATAGGAATACTAATAATAGGGGTAATAAGAGTAATAGTAAATTAAGTAATAATAATATATAAGAAGTTACTATAACCCCTATAATACTATTAATACTACGCTTTTTAAGATAGGGTCTTAATATTATAGAAGCTTCTTACTTTAAGGTATATAAATTTTATAAGAAGATTCTAGAGGTATATTAAGCTAAAGAATATATTTATAAATATAAAAAATACTTTAAAAACTTTAATAGAAAGTTTTATAAAAAGTATTATATTAACGCGTTATCTACCTTATTTATTATAACTAAGATAAATAAGGATAATCTTAGGTAGTAGAAGAATAAGGATATATAATAGTATATATTAATAGGTTATAAAGTAGCTAGTAAAGAGGTAATATAAGAGTATTATAAGATTATAATATAGCGGCGAGAAGAGGAAAGGACTAGGTAATAGGAGTAAATTACTAAAGTTAAAAGGGCTAATATATATACTAGTAATAGTAGAGACGTAGAGGATATCTCTAACTTCTTATAATAAAAGTTTAGTAGTAATAATAGAGGGTTACTTAAGGATTCTCTTACTTATAATTATTAAGAACTCTTTAAGTCTAATAATAAGGCGTAGATCCCTAAGGGTAATAGTAAGGATAAGATCTAATATATAAGTACTTAGCCTTATTATAGTTATACCTAACTACCTCTTAAAGAAGCCCCCTAGCCTAGTAACCTATTAATATTAGAGCTATCTCCTTATAATTTTTCTTATATTAATAATTTTCCGCTACTACTAACTTCTCTTTAATAAATACCTTTACCTCCTCTTATATAACTAGCCTAGCGTAGCTAGTAATAAGAACTTATAGAATACTCTTTATAACTAGATCCTACCCTTATAATATAGTTAATAAGGGCTAGAAAGGGCGTAGAGCTAAGGAAGATAAAGAGACTAAAGTTATAAGTAAAAAGGGATAAGGCGGACGCTAATTAGAAGTTAGAGGCGAAGGAAAAGTATATAACTAATTAGAAGGTAAGGAATAAGAAGAAGGAGGCGAGGTTAATAGAGCCTAGGAAGGAGGATATTAGCTAGTTAGCTAATAAGTTATTAAGTTTATTATTATAGGTAGGATTAGTAGGATAGGGCGTACGTATATTAAAAAGAACTATTACACGCAGTCTTACGTAATATATAATAATAGTAGTAGTAATAGCGATAGTAATAGTAGTAATAGTAATAGTAATAGTGATAATGTTTATATAGTTATATGTTGATAAATAGTAAATAGTACTACTATAAATGGTAAATAGTACTACCCCGCAAATATGGCAAATGTGGCTAGGGGGACTGTCCAGGGGGACTGTCCTGAATGGAGTTGTTCGATACCAATATAACCGGAACCGATTCCAAACTTCACATACTCAACGTCGACAAGCAAGATGGAAACTAATAATGCGGACCTACAACTTGGCAACCTTTTCGATGTGAAGGGCAAAGTTGCCCTTGTCACTGGTGGGGGTAAGGATATCAACATGGACACACAACCCCACTGCGTTGTTGACATGCTACAGGCTCTGGTATTGGTCTCATGTGCGTCCAAGCTCTTGCTGTCAACGGCGCCAAGGTCTACATAGTTGGTCGTACGGAAGAGAAGCTTCAAACCGTCGCCGAAACCCACGGCAAGAATATATCCGGCGAAATCATCCCTCTCGTGGCAGACATCACCTCCAAGAAGCACATCGAGCACCTGGTCAAAGAGATCGAGTCGCGCGAAAAGTGTCTCTGCATCTTGATCAACAACGCCGGCATTTCCACCGGCAAAGTGTCGCCCAAAGGCGAATCAGGCGCCGAGCTCAAATCGAACCTCTTCGATCGCGACGACGTCACCTTCGACGACTGGGTTCACACATACAAAACTAACGTTCCTCAACTCTACTTCATGACCACGGCCTTCCTCCCCCTCCTCGAGAAAGCCACAGAGCACCAGAAAGGCTTTTCCGGGTGCGTCATCAACATCACCTCCATATCAGGCATGGTCTCGATATCACAGGGCCATTTCAACTACAATGCCAGCAAGGGCGCTGCGGTGCATTTATCGAAGATGCTAGCTTCCGAAGTGTCGAACAACGGTATCAAGGTTCGGATCAACTCCATCGCGCCTGGCGTGTTCCCGAGCGAAATGACGGCGGGAGATAGCAAGGACAATCAGAAGAGTGAGATTCCAAAGGACAAATACAACCATTTGCCGGCCCAGAGACCAGGCAATGATAGGGATATGGCAAGCGCGATCCTTTTCGTGGCCACCAATCAGTATCTGAATGGGCAGAATATCGCTGTTGATGGTGGTTATTTGCTCAAATTCGGACAGTGACGCTCTCTACCAATTAGAGAGAGAGATGTCTTGCACATAAAGGGAGGTGGAAAAGCATGGACCGATTGACGCGAACACGATAACAAAGAAGCATAAAAGCATATTCAGTCACAAACCAACTCAACTCATCCCAGTGCTCATCTCACACTACAACCAGATTCTTCCACCACACTCACATTGTCTACCCCCTTTACGCTCCCCCCTCTCAGCACCAAACCCACCAAAAGCCCCCTCCCCATCCCCTTCCTCCCCCCACAAAATCTCCACCCCTTCCATACATCATCCAACCAATCACCAAGCCCACCTCCCTCACCCTCATCGCACATCACACCCCCCAGATCCAAGCTGCTCAATATAACGCAATACTCCACGACACGAAACCAACTCCATAGCTATAGCTATAGCCAAGGCCTTTACGAGCGGGCGTATACCGCCATAGTAGACGGGTTTATGAGGTGTGACGACGTTGTTGGGTATGGATGTTTTGCTTGATGCTATGCTGTAGGTGTGAATGGGGGTGAGTTGAGGAGCTGGGAATGTGGCTGAGAGTGGAGGGAAGGGCATCACGATGATATGGAGTGAAGAAGATACCAGTGTCATGTATGGTGGTTGTTGAATGTTGTATGTTAAAGGTAGGTTTTTTTTGTTGTTGTTGGTTATTAGGTACCCGAGGTGGGATGACTCATGTGGCGTTGATGTTTGTTCGTACTTGTGTATAACATATGCTTGGGGGATTGGGGGATTATTGTAGGGCTTTTTTTAAGGTTGAAGTTCAGGTTTTTGTGGGTTCTTGGTATGGATTGATTTGGGAACTTTGTTATATTTGAATTAGGAAGAGGGAGAGGGAGAGGGAGAGGGAGAGGGGGAGGGGGAGTTTAGAGGGAGAGGTTTAAGGTGATGGGAAGGGTGGAGGAACGGTAGGGTTGGGGGGTTTGGAAGAGTTGTAAGGGATGGGAGGGATGATTAGGCGATGTCATTACTTGGGCTAGGCATAATAAAGCGGAATGGATAGGGGAGGAGTATCGTGAATGAGAGGAGGAGGAGAAGTCTCAGGGTATCGGAATGGAGGATGAGGCGAGGAGGTTGGTTGGTTTTGGATATAATTTGTAAGGTAGGTAGCTTGAGGTTGCAGGACTGATTTTAGTAGATACTTCAATTTGTATTCCATGACACAGTCAAAGATCCCGTGTTGCACATTCTGTGAAGCTTCTCACGAGGCCTGATGTAGAGAACGTCTTTCCAAGGCCGATCTTCTCCCACCCATCCAGCCAACATCAAGACAACTGACAGAAATTCTCATGCTGTACCCGATCCTTTTCGGTCGCTCCGTACCAGCCTTCGTCAATAAGTTTCCGCTCTAGACTCCTCCAGTACTCGGCCTTGCTTCCACTGCTCGTTTTGAGATCTAGATCGCCGAGTCGGGCTTCGATTGTTTTGTTGGGTGTCGTTGGTACCTGTTTCTTCTGGATTAGTATCTTACTTGATTTATAGAGGGTTTGGGAATTGGAAAGAGGGGGGATCAATACCTTCAAGAATAACGTACAGTCCCTGAGCGTCATCGCCGCTAAGAAGTTAGGGGACAGCAAATCCGCTTTGAAAACGCCATCTGGGTCTAAGTCCAGTTGTAGAGTCCGAAGCCTATCTAATAACGGGTTCTTGTACAAAAACTTCATCATTATATCATGCTCTCTTGCTGCACTCCCGTTGTCCGTGCTCGGATGCCTGTGAGCGGAGACGCCTAGGATGTGATCCACGAAGATGGAGAGCTTGGTGCGATCGATAGAGACGAGGTTGAGAGGACAAAATGACGCCTTGGAGCTCTCCTTCTCGGTGCCTGCCCGCTTCATGGCTCGTAACGCGCAGGTGCGGCAGCGGCGGGCGCCGGCGGGAGCGGAGGGAGATTGAACGAGCCATTTGGGCTTGAACTCGATACATTTTGACGTTGCGTCGTCCAGACTGCTGCTCATATCTGTGATCAGGCAGCCGTGCGGCTCGTTTTCGACGAGGTAGACGTTGTGGCGCTTCAATGGTCGAGTGCCGGTTCTCTCCATGAAGCGGAGGTTGGTGTTGCAGGCTTTGAGTAGGCACTTCGAGGGATGGAAGAGAGTGGCTTCCAAGAGGTTCTCGGGCTGGAAGAGTGGGTAGATTTGGTCTTCGAAATGGTGTTGGGAGTCGGCTACGGGGGCCGTGGAGGGGAGGGTTTTCCTCAAACGGATGAGTCGCCCTTGGAGGCGGGGGTCGAGCTGTAGTGGGGAGATCTCGGTGGGAAGAGGAGAGTCAGAGTCGTAGCCGTCGGGCTCGGAAGATAGATCTGCTGCTGTACTGGGGTCTGTGCTTGGGGGTAGTATCCTGTAGATGACATTCGCGGCGCCTTCGGCTAAGTATTTCAGCCGGACGTCTAAAAGACTGAGAGAGAGCGTGGTGTTTTTCATAATGAAAGATCTCAACCACAAATTGTTGGGGGGGATTAGTTGTTCGCTGCAGAGATAGAGCTTCGGAGTGTGATACAATGAGACCAATCTGGGCGCTCTGATATAAGAAAAGTTACTGCAGTTCTCCAAAGATAGGGCATAGATGATTTTATAAGAATATTCGATGAGCTTTGTGTTGGGATACAGTGCCGGAAAACAGAGTACGTGAAGAGCAAGTACGCTAACACAATCCAACTGTAATACAGCAAAGAGCCTCCCAAGCAAAAACACAACTGTTTTGTGGTAATTACGTCAAAATGAAAGAGGTTGAAGAACGGATACGTAGCAAAACTGAGGCAAAGAGGGAGGACAAGCCGGCTTGGCAGCCCATATGATACTTCAACCAGCAACTGCACCACATGTAATATCTGAGATCCCTACAGATTTCTCTCAATCATCGGAGGCCATGACTTCAGCAGACGATCGTCTCTTCCACATCCCCACGCCTGCCGCGTGCGTTGCAGATTTCTGCCTCATCCCTGTACGGACCCACTCCCCCCGGCGCACGCTCCCTGCTAAACGCGCATCTGCACGTAGATAGGAACGCCTTCAGCCTCCGTATCGCAGGAGGTGGCCGACGTGCAGCGTTTGATGCAGAAGAGCAATCTGACGTACTCGATGCATTCGGCAGGGACGACGGTCGGTAGGTGAAGGTTTGTGGTTTGAGATGGGCTGAGGGAATTATTGCTGATTATGAACTTTCCTGCAGAAGGATCTTGGGATGCGGTGATGAGGCTTATCGGGCAGGCGCATTCGATGTTACATGAGAAAGGGATTGTGAGGATTCAGACTGATATTCGAGTCGGGTCGAGGTACGTACTACTTCTACGACGAGTGATTGGTTGGGAGTGAATGGGCTGATGGTAGGGGTGCAGGACGGATAAGAAGCAGTCTTTTAGTGAAAAAGTCACGACTGTTGATCATCTTCTGGCTGCCGATGTCAAGTCATGAAAGCTTAAGTATTGAGTACGTGGCATAAGGCTCTATGTATGCTATTCGCTGGATAGTGTAAACGGCCGAGAACGCCCCTCGCTATGCAATAATATCCTCCCAATGCATTTTCGTATCGCGTGCATATGTTATCCAATGCGTTTCTTGCTCATCACAACGTCTTCCGTATTCAAAAGAGGATCCGTGTAATCTCATATGCCAAGCCTGTAAAGATAAAAACGCCCATCCAGCCTTGCTGTGGAGATACCGTCCTAGCACCTGCCCCAGTACTGGCCATTGCGGTAGTTGAAGGCTTGGTCTGCCCTGTTGTGGACGTCGAGATCCCATTCAATCTATTGACAACGTTGATGGCCGATCCTTGGTCGAAGAAATCGACGAGTAAGAATGCGGGCGCCTTACCGTACACAGCTGAGCAGTCGCTTGCAGCCTGTCCCAGACTTCCAGTCCCGGAGGCGCTGTTGGTGGTCATGATATTGGAAGTGTCTGGAACAGCGATGCCAAGTCCTTGTGACTTGTCAAGAAAATGATTGACAAGAGGTAAACTTCCGGAGGAAACAGCTGTTGCTGTCTGACCTTGCACTGCAGGCGGCCTATCTGCATCACAAGTGAAGTTGGATGCACTTGTGACATTATAATTATTTTCGAAAACGAAAGTGAATTCATCGAGGAGGTAAGGAGCCACAGTATTAGACGACGGATCCAGCATTGCAACGAACGTGACGAGGCGAGTCGACTTCGCAATCATATCTTGTAAGGTTGGCCATGTGGTCAAAGCGGTCGTTGTTGATGGCGGTGTGTACGCGTAGGATGTGATATTTGCAGCTACAAACTCAGTATTGAGATCTGCACCAGAAGCGTTGTCGGAATTGATCAACAGTATCGTGACCACATCGTAGGGATTCGCGTCTAACCAAGTCTTGATCTCTGACAGCCAGGAACTCAGCGTGCCCGCGTCCAGCAGGCTGCAACTGGTATGGCAGAGATGCCAGGCCCCGTTGTTTTTGTGGACTTGTGCGGTAAGAAGTCGGACACCGGCCGTAAGCTGGGCCGTACTGTTTACATTCTGATTGCCAGCACCAGTGAACGAGATGCTGGTGGAAGCAGCGTTATTTAGGAAAGGGCTGTCATGGGCCCCCAATTGAGTGATATTTGAGTATGATCTTGAGCAAAGATCTGGGGAATTATTACAAGCATAGGTAGCGTTGGCTCGCGGGGTGAGGACAGCCCCTAATGCGGAAATTGCTTGGATGAGGAAAGCATAGTAGATAAAACTGTGCATTATATGGGATCTGCGAGATCAACTGTTGAAGAAATAGCACAAGCCTTGGAATACGTTGATAGAGGAGAAAACTGATGAACTTGAGCGAATGAAGAAAACCACGGGTCCGTTGAACTATGTAGCGACCGGCAAGAATACTTTGAATATACACGAGTTGGTAAGATTGAAGTCTGAGAAGATGGACGTGTCAGACGGAAAGGGAAAGACAGCGTTGCATCTCGCCACCCAATTCTGGAACTTGGACTCCTCGTAAACATGGCGATTATCCTAAAGGAGGTTAGTCTTTACGCCCCCTCTTTCCGTGTACCACTAGTGATGTCAAACAGCCTTCATTGGGAGAAAGCCTTCCCGCGTGAACGAATCATTTCATCCAATGGACAAACCTCTTCACAAAACCCAGCCACAAAACTTGGTCACGGATGACGCACTCCAAGGGTCCAGGACTCCAGATCTCGTGTCTACCGGTATTTTTAGTTGCTGCGGGCCGCGATTGACGCCTAGGCCGTAAACTTCCAGCCCCTCTTGCCGTGCGGGCCGTTATTATTATCTCGTGTGCTGCGCTTTTCTCATCCCCAGCCGCATCCTACTACGGCACAGCCGACACGCAAGTGGAAAAGCCGCAGCTCTCACCTTCCCGCGGCCCACAAGCCACCGGCATGCATCCCGAAGGTTCGACCCAGGGTCTCAACCAGAAGCTGCATCAAAGCGGAGAAGAGCAGCGTAGCTTCACCCAGCAAGGCTTCAATGAGCAGGTTCAGCATGGAATGCCTCAACAAGGTTCCAACGAGCAATACATCCAACAGAGTTCTCATGCACAGAACAGTGGCATTTATGGTGGTCAGCAGCAGCAGCAGATGAACAACACCAACTACACCCAAGGTGAAGGCCAGCAAATGTATGGCACTGGCGAGGCAGCGGCTGTTGATAATCGTGATACGATGACCAAATGTAATGATAATCCACCAGACTACATGATCGAGCTCCTCACAACCAGATTTATTCCTTTGCGCGACCTCATTGTGTAACGTTGTATATGCCGCTTCTTTGTCACTCACCTAGTAGATACTGACCTTGCCGTTGCACTTCCTGAGATCTGACCTTGTCGCTTGTGTCTACTCATTAGGGCTTGACAAAATCGAGAAGAAATTTGGCGGCGAGAGGTTCAATAATCCCCAGAACGCTGAGAAGAATCGCAGGCTGAATGCGAATATCCTCAGGAGGGTTAAGCAAGTCGGGATGCTGGTGGTGTAAGTCCAGCATACCCCACGTCCGAATATGTAAAAGTGAGGTTGATTACTGAAAGTCGTTTGATGCACAGACAGAGAGCTCCCCGGATGTTGATGAATATGGCGAGATGATCTTGTTGTTTACAAAGGATGGCGACGATTCGCGGCGGACGGTATGAGGATCGGAGCGGAGCGGCTTTTGCAATGACATCCTATGTTTTATTCGGATAGCACCCTTGATACCCCTCAGCCGGTCAATTTTCAGATCCTTCCCCCCAAGCTTCGACTTTGATCAAGAAGTAGAACTCATGCCCCCGATACGCTCAGACTAAAGCCTGCATTCTCTATCTCTGATTTGGAGTGGCATCCATTGAGACCAAACGTGGACCGCTGCTTCTAAGCAGGATCTCCAGCCGTCGTCAGGTAATTTGGGGCAATGTTGAAGTGCGTCTTTTCCAGGTTTGAGCTGGAAGGAGATTCTCCACATTCACCCTCCAGTATGTAAAAGTTGTGCCAAGAAGCTCCCATTCTCGTTCTCGGAAGTCAAGTCCACACCTGAAGTCCATTCGCTCATAGTACCAGGCATGACTAGACTTCGAACGATGAGTTTCATTCCACTTCAATGTGGACATATTGCATCCACGTCTTCATATGCACAGTTCTCGAGGATGTTTGACGATGTCGGCATGTGATCCTTGGAGACCACGTAGAGACCATCGTCAGCATTAGCAACAATCCTCAGTCCCTCTTGACAACGAACAGCCCTTCAGTCAGAGTCTTCACCCCTGGATGATCGACAGCGGCCAAAGCCTCTTTAATACCTGCAATGACCGCCTCCGACAAACCTTCTTTCGTCCGCGAGTACACATCAACGCCCGCAGGCGTGAACAACGTCTTTGCGAAGTAAGTCACAGTCCATTGCTGTCCCTCCTCTAGATCCCCATATCCCAAGACCTCCCAATGACTCGACGCAATCATCAGCCAGCCTCTCCCACGCCAATCCCACGCACCGCTATCTCTAGTGCTGGCTGTGTCTATGCCCTTGACAATCTTAGTCTTCTCTGAGTCGAGGCTCTGGTATGAGACAATATCATCGAGCTTGTCTGTCGCTTCTTGTGCAATGGATGGCGATGTGGGGGGAAGAAGATTGTATGTTATTGTGACGTTGCGTTTCGATTTCCACATTGGCAGTGTGGAGTGGGTTACGTGCCATGCTCCGGAAAGCCAGGCTGGCGTTGGAGGTGTGAAGGCGGAGGCTTGGGGAGTGTTGATGGTGGTGGGCGCGCGAAGGACTATTTGGGAGGCCATGGATGGTGGCTATAGTGGAGGTATTGGTAGTGTCAAAGGAGTGACAGGGGATGTGCATAAGGTTAGCGTTCCAGAGATCCCAAGGTGGGGCGCGGCGGGCCGCATGTATTCTACGGCAATGCGTCCGTAATCATTACGCCACTACGATAACTCTTGTGTACGGAGTACATTTCACAGTAAATTCAGGTCTACAGTGCAAACGACGAAGGGCTCGTCAGGAATGTGAATACTGCATGAGGAAATGAACACTCGTGTACCTTACTTCATAACAAGACACCATTTGGTTGCTGATAAATGAATGCCAAGAGATTACAAACATATGATGCCTGTGCAGATCCATGCAGGCACTTCGTACACTTCAATCACCGAACGCCGCAGCTAATGGACTTGCTCGGATGGCGAGGTGCGAGCCCATAAAGCGTTGCATAGAACTATAGGATAATGGACTTCATCACCCGATGGCTAGATAACTAAAATGCGGTCAAGAACCTTCACATCGATCGCTGCAGTGACTATACTGATACTGGCCATTGGCTTCCAAATACCCCCCCTTCACCTAATGGCATCCCACCTGCTTAGACAATCAAGCACAATCATTCACTCCGCCCGAGGAATCTTCCCACACCATAAAAACCTCCTTCCCCCCACCATCCTCTCCTCTTCAAATCCCATCCACCACCCAAACCCCCACCACCACCACAACCACTTCACAACAACAACCTCACCCGCCACCATGTCCGCCGACTCCAAGCCCTTCCTCGACCTCGTCGCCACCCGCCGCACCTTCTACCAAATCACCAACCAATCCACCATCTCCGACGCCCGCATCAAAGAGCTCGTCGCGCACGCCATCAAACGCGTCCCCAGCGCCTTCAACAGCCAGACCACACGCCTCGTCGTCGTGCTCAAGGAGCAGCATCAGAAGCTGTGGGATGGCATCATGGAGGTGTACAAGGTCCAGCTGCCGGCGGACAAGTTCGCACAGGCCAAGGGCCGCATGGAGGGGTTCAGGGGGGGTTATGGCACCATTTTGTTCTATGAGGATACGACGCAGATGAGGGAGTTTCAGGAGAAGTTCAAGACTTATGAGGATAAGTTTCCGGCGTGTGAGTTGGTTCTTTTTCCTACTCCCACTTCATCATATTGGTTGATGGGGGTTTTGCTGATGAGACATTGGTGTTCAGGGTCGGAGCAGACCAACGGTATGCATCAGTACGTACTGTGGTGCGCGCTTGAAGCGGAGGGCATGGGCGTCAATTTGCAGCATTATAACCCGCTCATTGATACGAAGATCGAGACGGACTTCCATGTGCCGCCGACGTGGAGTTTGAAGAGCCAGATGGTGTTCGGGAAGCCGACAGGGCAGCCGGGGGAGAAGCAATTCATGCCTGTGGAGGAGAGGATGAAGTTCTTTGATTAGGTAGGTTGCTGCTGAGAGCTCGGTAAGGGAAGGCTATTGCATGGCTTTGAGTGCATAGATGCGAGATGGATCATACACGGCACTGAGAGCTTTAGAAAGTAGCAAATAGGAACATTCACCTTAGAGCTTGTTAGCTCGAAGGAGTCAATATTCAATCATACACATTTGTCGATGGACACGCGTCCAAAAGTTCTCAGTCCTTATTGGACGTCTTCCAAGGGTATTCGTACCGGCCAATGCATCCAAACCGCCTTGTAACGCCATTACTGACTCCGTGCCTCGCACAATGCCACTCATCGACCTATCAGACCCCCTTGGCAGCGGCCTCGATTCTCAATCCCTCGACCTCCTTCTCCAACATCATCAGCTTCTCCCTCTCTTCTTTTATCATCATATCCACCGTCTTCCCGGCCTCCCTCAACCGATCCATCTCAGCCGCCTCCGTCTTCGTGCTAAATGCATTCTCTTTGCTAACCTCATACGGAATTTCTGCCGTCCTCTCCCCCTTCCCTTTCAGCGCCGCCAGTTTCGATCCCTTGGCCCCTTTCCCTCTTCCTGCCTGTGGAATCGGAGGCCCACTGGTCATGATATCGAAAAATGCCTCCGTAGGCTCATTGAAAATTATTTCCTCATAAGATTGACTGATGACCGGCTCCCGCCTTTCTTTCGCTGCCTCCGCGTCCTTTCCATAGTGATGCAGCTTCAATTGATGCCACAGCGTTCCTGGCTTCTCGTTCGCCTCGGGCACAAGGTATAACTTCATCGTGACTTCGAACTCGCCCCAGCCGGTCTCTTCGACGACGAAGGGTGGGCCTTCGATCATTCGGGTGCTGTTGGCGTAGGTTTCGTGCAATTTGAATTGGACCTTTCTCAGCCAGTAGGATATGTCGGCGTCATTGACGCCTTTGACGTAGACAGACCAGGTGTGCGTGTGCTCAGGGTGTATGTTCGCGGGGCGATTTGCGGGGTCGATGAGCTTGGCTACAGAGCCGTAGACTGTAAGGATTGGTGAGCGAGGTGTTTTGGAAACTGAGGAACGGATGAATCACCGAAAGGCCGGTAGATCTGGGTCCCCTGAACGCGGCGTTTGTTAGTCCGTTCTAACTTTTTAGGTGGTGTAGGTCCTAATGTAGACAAGTTGGGTCGTGTTCTTTGCGGTTGTTCTGCATCATCCAAGTGAAGCAAATCAGACGGTGATGTTTGTGTTCGTGTTGCAACCATATTGGATAGTAATGCGCGCAAATGATAGTGGAAATGACAGAGTGATAAGAGTATGGAGAGAGACGATAGGAGGCATGAGGATGAAGTTCTCGTACACACCTTTACACGCTTCGTTCCTGCCGGAGCTGGCATTATGGAGTAATTGGAAACAGGTTGAGAGATGCAAAAATGTGCTGATATTGTTGTCAGGGAATCACTACTCCCTCGACTACCCTGATGCCGTAAATGCAATGACTGTAAATGATGTAAGCATTGTTGACGTGTCTCCTGTATTATCACCGTGGATTACTTCTGGTGCCTGTTTGGACAATAATAGCGGAGACTGAGGGGACTATCTGATCGTGAACTGTGGCGGAAAATTCCGTGCTTTCCCCGGATTTGCAGGCTTGGCGCGCCAAAACTGTGGCCAAGCACGGGCACCAAATTCAGGATTTACCAGGGCGAAGCTATAGCCAGACCATCCATTGAAGCGTTGGGTGACCCGTAGATACCATCTGTAACTGCGTGAGTTAATTGGGTCTGATAGTCTTACATTGTTGTCGTCTGTTCGCCACTTGGTACAATTGCTGTTGCCTTTGGTGTCTTGCCACATTCGGAGGTCTAGATAACTTGTTCAGGCACCAGCTTTTGCGCACCGAATATGAATAGGCAACGCCCAGCATCACTTAGCCTGTACGAGTCTTTACAACAGTAAGCGAGCGTGTGTATACTACATGTGTATGAGCGGCTTCCATCTTGGCTATCCATCAGCACATCTCCACAATGGAAGTCGTCAGGCATGCTCTCCTCCCGCGGAGACTGACCCAGATGTACACCGATACCAAAAAAAGTTATGAGCAGATTATCCAGACGAGCATCATCAATCCTCAGCTGTCCTCGCTGCATCTTAAGTTACGAATCCAAAAAGATCGCCTGGTTGCATGGGGGTTGGAATGGGCAGACTCGAAAGCAGATCAAATAAACGATATCGATGGCTCACTTGATCGCGCAGGCATTAGCGATCTGGTTGCAAGTATCATGTCATCCATTAGGGAATTAGTAGATGAAACAGAGAAAATCCAACCACGGTCTCGCTCCCAGCATCCAGGTGGATATTCTGATGACAAGGCTGGAATGCTGCTCAGCACCACCGGTCAATGGACGCCTGCAAATTTGGCACGCCTGGAAGACATAGTAAAAGACATCACAACTTCGATTGACACTCTATGCGACCTGTCGAGATCACAACAGATAATGCGTCAAGGTTTTGCTGGTGGTGAGAAGGAAAAGCTGACCGCACTGTACCCCGATTCCGAGAGAACTGAAAAGGGTGCCTCATCTTCCACCTCCTCAACATCTGCCACTCAAGACGAAAAGCCTGCTTTACAAATTCAGTCAAGTCTGATATCCTCAACACGTATAAAGCTGGGCGACCTGATCTACCCTACGAGGACTCACCAACCGGCGACGAAACCACCATCGTACAACTCTACTGCGACGGATCCAGGTAATCGAATGTTTGCGTTCCTTAAGCCATCTTGGCAATCAGAGAAAGCCTTTCACTCCGTTGATCGGACGCAGGCCACGCCAGTCCTTCTGGATTACTATCTGGAAGACAGAAATCACTCAAGACATGGCACTCTTTCGCCCTCTCAACGCTATGATGATCTGGTTCTTTCATTGCAAGGCTCTCATAATGAAGGAGGAAATTTGTACACGGGTTCGCTACGGATAATAGGCTGGCTTCCAGACCCCTTTAATTCACGATATGCCTTTGTTTATGAGATTCCGCTACAAACCATGTCTGGCGTACCGACATCATTTCCCACAGTCAATCCGACCCAAAGTCTACTGTTCTATCTGCAGTATAGTGGTGAAGTCGACAGTTCGAACGTGCCGTGCCTGGAAGACCGCTTGAGGCTCGCATTGAACCTTGTGACAAACGTCCTCCATGTTCACGCCAAGGGTTTGACACACCGGAATATCAATAGCAATAATATTGTTTTTGTTAACGAAAGTGGGGTTCAAGACCCGGAAAGTAAGCCCTGGAAAGAAGGAGTCATCAGGAAACCGCTCTTGGTGTCATGGGATCAGGGTGATGAAGACACCTTTACTTCAGATCCGGAAACCTTGATGTCGAGTATTTACCGCCATCCGGGGATCGAGCGTGGCCAAAGATCCAGATACCGCCCAGCACACGACATCTACAGCCTTGGACTTATCCTATTGGAAGTGGGGTTGTGGATGCCACTAAACAAATTGTGGAAGACGAAATATTCACGATTGGACTTCATGGCCAGGCTGCAAACCATCTACGCGAAAAAGCTTTCGGCTAAGTGCGGACGTGCTTACATGGGTGCTGTAGAATATTGTCTGCGTGCTGTCAGTAAGGATCAGGATGTTCGTACGTCTAGACGGCCAACATCTGGTGATCGGCAGGCTAAGGTACAAACCGACTATTACTGGAGTGTCTTTAAACCACTAGAGCGGTGTTGTATGATGGACGATTTGGATGAACCAAAAGTCATGCCCGCGCCCTCCTCACCCACTCGGCGCCCTGAAGTGTCGATGATCGAACAACGCTCTCCTGCTCTCGACAACGATCAGCATCAATCTGTGGCGCGACCCACCGCAACTCTGAAAGTGGAATCTTCGGAGACTGCACCGTGTGACACATGGACAGCGTTTTCTCCTTTGCTGCCAGGAAATAAGATTGAGACTTGCGTATGGTCTCATACTGTATCTCACGAGATTCGACAGTATTTTGATACGATGATGGCCCCAAAGCTCAATCGTATGTTTGCCAAGGCTATTGATCGTTGGGAGAGCTTCGAGATCTATGTTTGCATGGCAGGTGTGACCCCTGACTTGGCGAAACCGACCCTTTTGATGGTTTGCAAAAGCCTAGCAAAGGCATGGAAGATCCTTGAATATGTGAACAAAGAGAAAGAGATGTTTCAGCTTTACGTTGCCCCCGGACAACTTACTCGTTCGAAGGGCAAGAAAAAGAGGACAAAGAAGAGCAAAATTGCAGGTATCTCTAGAGATGAGCCGGGACGACAACCCTCACGGTATCAACAAAAGCCGACCTGCGGAGCGTCAATAGGCTGTTTTGTCGACGAACAGCACTCAGAAGCGGTCACTTTTGGAGGCGTAGTCCTTGTCGATGGTGAACCACACGGAATGAGTGTCCATCATATGCTTGAGGACCCCGGCGGTTCAGGAGATGACTTGTCTTCATTTGGGGGAATCGAGTCTGAAGATCCACTATTTATGATTGATGAATTCTCTGCTAGTCTCAACGCGTTGGATGTATCGAATTACGACGTTGAAGAGTTCGAGGAGTTTGACATGGGTGACTTCCCGGGGACTAACACTGGAGAAGGTGGCCACATCATCGTCACTCAGCCCGCATTAGACGACGTTGATCCGGGTTATTTCTCGAATGAAGAAGAGATGAGCGATGATCACTTGGTCATTCATGGTCTTGGCACTGTCCATGCTTCATCAGGATTGCGACGCCTTTCCTTCGACAATGTAGCTCACGAGGTCGATTGGGCTCTATTCAAGCTCCATGACGACCGAAAGCCCGTCATGAACACGCTAGAAGGTGGTATCCAACATTGCAAGAAAGCTGCTCAAGCCTTCTATCCTTCTGAAGTCCTCAAGGCTGATGCGCTTGGAGACCTCAGAGTGCATGCATTTGGATCCACGAGTGGTCTTGAGACCGGAACGATACTACCAGCCATGCAAATGACCAAGATGCCTGGTAGGATCTACGCGTCCCCTGTATGGAGAGTCAAGGGCAACTTCGGGGTCGGCGGTGACTCCGGTGCGTGGGTCATCGATAATGCCACAGGAGGGGTGTGCGCCCACGTAACGGCTTATTCTGAAGCTATGGAGTATGCAACCATTGCCCCGATGGAGGTGTTACTCCACGACATGGAGCAGACCCTCGGCACGAACATTGCTCTACCAAGCGGCGAACAAACCACTCTCCGCACTTACAAGCAACAAATGGTCGACTTTGACGGGACCCAGGCCATCAAGTTGGCAGACAAAGACTGCAGGCCCAGCCTCGCTTCCGACTACGGCTCCGGTAGCGAGGCTGATACGCAGAGTATTCAGGGCCACAGTCCTCCGCAAAGCCCAGTATTGGCAACATCACCACAACCATTTATCCGGAGAATTTCGACCCTCAGTTTGAACAGTGTCGCTGAACAGTGGGAACAACAGACCCAAGCGAAGCAAGAGAGCATGGACAGGAAGCCGAAAGGCTGCAAGGCATTGGGGGAAACGGTCCTTGTGACCGAAGAGGTGCAGGCGAGATGTTGACAATGCGAGCGGAGTATATGGGGTTCTGGACCAGGGTTTTGCGAGCGTTTGGAAAGGGTTCGGTTTCACATTATACCCAATTTGCCATTCTTTTAGGTTGAGGCGAGCGATATAGATGTCGTTAGCCTGATCATTTTTGCAATCTCATGCTATATCGATCTTTCGTACGAGCAATGTATACATTCCACTTCCTAACACTCAGTCCCGCCATCTCCGTCTCCTCGGCATCATCCCAAATTTACGACCAATTCTCCAAATTAGTCCAACATTCATCTTGCTCAAGATGGTACCTACCGTCCTCCCTTTTCGTCACCCTGAAGGGATATCCCAATACAATTGCGCCTCCCTACAGATTAAACGTGCCTTGCTACGTCGCGCCCTCGAGAGAGAATGGAAAATGGTGCCTACATGATCGTTGGCCATGTGGGCCTCGTTGGAGCCGACGAGTTTGGAGGGCCGGTGCCCACTGTAGTATGGTTGGCTGATGGGGAGACTTCGAGTCGGCTATAGAATGCTGGAGGAGAAGTCTGAAACACAGGGAGGATTAGTAGCGAGCATATGCTCTGCTGTCGGGGTTCCAGCACGATATCTGGGCAGGCATTAAAAAGACTACCGATGTACTCATGAGCGCGTAGCGGGCGTGCAGAGGGCGGAGAGGAAAACTAGTTCTATTGGTGTGGGCATCTTCAAAATGATGCCCTTCTGGATCTCTCTGTGTATGGGCCATCATGTATAAAGAAGAAGGCTCCATCGGACGACGTGAAGGTATACACGACTCAGGGTAGATGCTTGAAACAGGAATGGAAAGGAGTAGATCATTGGGATAGAGGCCGGATGTTAGGCTGTGAGCGGGCCGTCTCAACTGCCGGCGCAAAGTGACGTTTGGGATATTATTTGCATGACTCCCAGCTATCCAATCTCGATGTCAACGACCATCACTGTAGGCGTCCTTGCCCTGCAGGGCGCCTATTTTGAGCATTTCAAGCTTCTAGCAAAAGCTGCCACAGAGATTGTTCTTAGCCAGAATCGGAATTGGCAATTTCTCGAGGTGCGCACATCGCACGAGCTGGCACAATGCGACGCTCTGATCATTCCTGGTGGGGAGAGTACGACGGTCTCTTTGGTGGCAGCTCGATCGAACCTCCTCGAGCCTCTGCGGGATTTCGTCAAGTATGTCACTACACCATCATAACAGTCCCCACGCTTACCCCTGCTAATTCCCATGCTCCTGTAGGATACGCCGGAAACCTACCTGGGGCACCTGTGCGGGCCTAATCTTATTGGCTGAGTCTGCGAACCGAACGAAAAAAGGAGGTCAAGATCTCATCGGCGGTCTCGACGTGAGGGTAAATCGTAATTATTTCGGCCGCCAAACTGAGAGCTTCGAGGCAGAATTGGATCTACCCTTCCTAAGCACAGGAGAGGGCGGTGGAACAGCTGAACCCTTCAATGGAGTCTTCATTCGAGCGCCAGTGGTGGAAAAGCTGTTACCAGCGGTACACGGAGAGCAGACCAGTGAAGGCGCTTTGGACGGGACAGTCATTGCACCCAGCCGGCATCCACAAGGTACGGCAGCACAGAAACAAGTCCTTCAACCAGTCGAGATCATGGCTACCCTACCAGGGCGAAGTCGGACACTGAGAGAGAAACTCGTCACTATGGGCCTGCAAGACGAGACTGGAGATATTGTCGCCGTTAAACAAGGCAACGTGTTCGGCACGAGCTTCCACCCAGAGCTGACCGAGGATGCGAGAATCCATGTCTGGTGGCTACAACAAGTTAGAGATATCCTGAAAGAGTACCATAATCTTGGAGAGTATTGAACTGCAAAGCTTCAATAATCCAAATATGCGTTCGCCGTCTAGAAGCAAGCCACGGTTCAAAACCCAATCACGTAGTCCGTTGACCCTTGAAAGACTAGTCAGCTCCGCGGATAGGAGGATACGATCGATTATATTGCCATGAATATGACTTGACGGTGGCTGCTGGACCTATTCCCTGATCGACTATCTCCCCTTGCCGTACTCGTCTTCCTCCTTCTGACGTTCTTCAGCAATGGCGCGACCGTATCCCCCTCTTCCTGGATCATATTCTTCCCTGTATTCATCTCGGACTTGACCTCCGGATTTCCCACGTCTTCAGTATAATATCAGCATACCTCGTCCGACCTTACCCAAACGTAGGGATTGAATTGCAACGTACCCATATTGCCTACCCTCTTGAAACCCAGGATCCAGATCTGTCCGTATGATGCGCTCATCTAGCTTTGTACCCCCAATGTATTTCATGCAGTCCAATGCATCTTGGTGATTGTAATACTCCACGAAACAAAACCCACAAGGTGTTTTGTGATTACGGTCAAGGCCCATCACCAGGCGTTTGATCTCCCCACATCTGATCCCATATTAGTATTTGCGCCAAATGCTATCAACGGTAATCATACTTAGCAAAAAGCTCGTGTATCTGCTCTTCTGTAGTGTAGAATGACCTGCAGAGCATTTGTCAAAACCTCTCCTCTCATTGAACCAGGACCAAGCTTTTGGACGCACAGATTGCCAACATAGAGTGTCGCAGCATCCTTCAAAGGGTCCTCTGGCTCTTCAGGCGTTTTCTGACGTCCAACATCATCGTCATCTCTGTCACGACCATACTTACGCTTCTTATTCTGCCATACGCGATCCTGGGTAAGCCTTTGACAAACCATAGTAAGGCGACGCTTGGCCGTTGGGGTGGTGCTCACTCTTCCAAGGTAATACGCACTGGGCTTATCAAGCCTGTCGACAGTGGTTTGCATGGGTACAGGCATTGCGACCTGACCTTATTTGTCTCGGATGATTACTATGTTTCGTCGTGGACAGCCGTCGTGCTGTCCAGCTAGGTATTCTAGAGCTGCGACACTAGCAACGCGCTACAGTTCGCGACTCGACTTTCTCCAACTTGACACCATAAATCCCAACATAAATTACCGTTCTTTCTCAGCTAGTCACTGGCCTCTAACTTACGTTTCCTCCACAACACGCCTCCAATTCCGCTATGCCCAGGGTCATAAGCTACACCCCTAAGTGGTTATCCAGATCCTCCCAGGGGTTCGAAGTCTTCAACGAATCCCAACCTAAAATTTCCGAGGAATCAGGGAGACAAACAGGGCCGTCCCAGCGAAAGAGTGGTATTTCAGGTGGTAGCGAATATGTGGGACCCACCAGAACTATGGCGAGGAGAGGCACCGAGATATTTGTGGTTGTAGGAAAACACATTCGTTGGACTGACTTGGTCTCGCTCAAAGACGGTTATGAAGACCATTCGCAGACACCTTCAAGGAAGCCTAGATCTACTTTGGAGGGGAAACAGTCCAAAAACGAGTACGATGGTCCTGAGGATGGAAGCTATAGAGTATAGAACACCTCTGCTGTAGACAAAGCACCAAATTAATATAAGCCTTATAGGTTCTCAAAGTCCAAATTGGAGAACCAATACAGCAGCTCTCGGTTTCTCCGAATGGCAATCTTCTTGCTATTGCAACGTCACACACAGTCACCATTGCCATCCTTCCAGACTCCTCCCATTTAGGTCAGATACCGAACGATCCAATCAAACTAAAGACGTACACCGTTGGCCCTACAACCCACGTTGTCTCTCGATCTCAAGTCACAAATGTCTTATGGCATCCTTTCGGAGTAGGGGGTAATTGCTTGGCAACGGTCACAGCGGACGCAAGTGTACGCTTGTGGGAATTCAATCGAGACAACAAGTGGTCATCAGACAGCCCATCACTAGCTATAGATCTCAAGAAACTCATAATGGGATCATCGGAGGAGGATAGTTTTGCTCCAGATAGTATCGGGAAAAGCAGGCGCTTCAGCGTTGACAACGTGGGCTTGGAGGTTGCCTCTGCTTGTTTTGGGGGCACTGGTGCCAGCAATGAGTCAGCATGGTCTGCAATGACTATGTGGATAGCAATGAAAGGAGGCGATATATACGCTTTATGTCCGCTATTACCCTCAAGGTGGCAACCCTCCGCGACTCTCATCTCGTCACTTTCGACAGCGGCTGTGGCAAAGGCGGCTTCGAAGGGGAACGAGGTATCTCCTGAATTGGCTGAGGAACGGCAGAGCATTGACCAGCTTGAATGGATTCGTGATGTGGACAGTCAGGAGCCGAGCCTGTTAGATGCTGAGGACGAATATTCTCCAGAAATTTTCCGCCGCCCGTCCCATCCAGGTCCTATCCCAAGACTACAAGGACCGTTTCAGACCTTATCAGAAGATGTAGATGAGGACTTGGACCTTTCTGATATTCACGTCATCGCGGCAAAGCTTGATGAAGAAGAGTTCCTTGGTGATGATGATTCAGAATCGGATGCGGACTTAATAGATGAGAATGGCACTTCGGCATCCGTGGTAGCCCTCATGACAAGGAGCGGTAGGGTCTATGTGTGCCTTGATCTCGAAGGTGTAGAGGGTCAGTGGCTTCCACGGAGGAAGGTGAATTACCCAAACCCAACGATCTATCTGCAACGTCTTGGTATACTGATAGATTTCATAGCCCAAACGCTTGCTACCCCCTCCAAAAGACCCTTACCTAGTTGTATATGAAGGCCTTGAGACAATGAGCCCCACCGAACAACTTGATGTGCAGTGGCCCACTTTCAGTCCAGACGTGAAATCACGCTACTCGTTGTTTACCACGCATAACAGCGGAGTCTTCTTCCTTTCACTGGATCCGTGGGTGCAAAATCTGGAGAAGGAGTTGCAAGATAGCGAAATACTCGGTGCGCCTCTACGGATCGACATCATCAAAAACGGACCTAGTACTTTTCGACAATCAATCCTGTCGTTCGACCAAGACCGGGACTCTGCTTCAGGCTCTGCTTTGCCTGTTACGGCATGTCTAAACTTACAGGATTCTGATCTAGGCTACTTTCTTCTGACTTTAGTAGGCGGACAGCCAAAAGCAGCAACACTTGATGAGCCACATCAACAGTATGATAAGCCGGTGTCTAACATCGACGACCCCGAAGGCGATGATCTCATGCCAGACATGAACCTGCTCAATCTCGGGCCTGCAAGATCAATCTACTACCCACCAGACGCCTTTTATACTGATTCCGCATTACCAAGATTCCTTGACACACATGTTGAAAGCCGCCACAGGCGGACAATGAAAGAAGAAGTCCGTCTTTCCACTGTCGCCCTCGACCTCATGACACAAGCACATCGTTTGCTCAGTCAAGAAACCCACAAACTGGGATTAGCAGCATCTGATCTTTTTCGACGCTGTGAGCGTCTCCAGGACGAGCTTCGTGACCAGATTAATCGAGCCAAAGAGGTAGCACAGCGTACCGAGAAAGTTGCAGGCGAGGACGCGGATCCTTACCTGGACAGCAACAGAGGATGGCGTTCGCCAACCCTTGACGAACGACTAGAAAACGCGCAAAGCAGACAAGTTGAGCTTGCAGATCGCTACGAGGCTTTGAGAAAGAAATTTAGTAGTGTTGGAGGCAAGACCTTGAGCGAAAAGGAGCAACTTTGGATCGCAGAAGTTGACGGCACGCACAAAACTGTGACGACACCTCCAGAGCACGAAGAAGACGAGGAGCTGGCATCAGAGCTTTGGCATAGATGTCGCGAGGTAATCAGTCTAGCTACTTCCTCTTAGCTGGTTTGTCAGGCTAACGCTGCATTAGGCTGACAACCTGAAAGAGGACCTTGTGGTACGTGCAAAAGAACTCTCCGAGGGAGATGGACGGACGAATGGGGAAGACCTATATGAAATACCCGTTGATTTACGGAGAGCGAAGGTCACGCAAGTAAAAAGGCTATTGGACAACCAGTATGTTGAACATGAGCTCTTTGATCATGAAAGCTTACTTGGAATGCTGATCCTCTACCCTCAGGTCTGCTCTCGTCGAGGCGGTACAGTCTCGTCTCGAACGGCTGAGTATGTTTGTTGCAACGTGAGTCCCGTAGTGTGTACCGCATGAACGCCGAAAACTGGCTGTGACTATGATCATGTTACAAGAATACTAGATATTCTCAAACCTGGTTCAGTTCGCTTTATCGAGACATCTTGATGCAGTCTACGTACTGTATCACGAATATCCTGCTAATGATAAATGAGCCGTGTATGAATTTTGGTAGTTGTCCCCTGTAGCTGCCATTGGACCGTTAGGAGCTGGATTATGCTTTCACGTGAGTTCTGCTTCTCAATGCAATATGTTTCAGGTAACGAATATGGGGTCAAAGATTGGTCTCTTCTTAGTCTTGACTGTGAGCTCAGAGATGAGACCTAATCGCAAGCTTATACCTGGTAATTTATCCTATAAGTACCATCATTCGTTACACCAAGAAATGTACGAGGGTAATATTCTCAACGCATGTCTGCGATTTTCATCATACATCTCGAATTCCATCTAGTCTCTTACTACTCAGCCGCAACCAGCAAAGACAACAACATCTGGCGTATCTCAACGGCAAAGTTTACACAATTCCGACTGGGCATCTATGCGTCCACGTTGCTTGCCAGCTGCTCTGCATCCTTTCCAGCCTGTTCTTACATAGGTACTCACAGGCCACACTCCATTCCAGCATTCAAACCTCATAGTCCCAAGCCTTAGCTTCGTTCGCACCAATGGATGCATGACCCTCTTCGCTATCCTTTTCGCAAAAGCATTTGGCATGTATGAGAAGTATGTTTTACAATTTGGGCTTAGATCCTGGAAGGCTTGATTGTGGTTGGGCCTTGCGTTTACTTGGTCTTGTTGTGATGGTGAGATAGCGGAGATGGAAGGATTAGTGTATAGAGCTTCGGATGAGATGTTTGGGTGGTGCGCAGGAGTGTGTATGACTGTGTCAAAGGGGTTGGGAACAGGTTTTGGTGATTACTAGTGTTGGGGTTGTTTGTAAGGTTTGGGTAGATGAGGGCCGAGGATGATTAAGTTGGGGTGTGTGAGTGTCTCTGTAACCTTTTACCCCCTACCGAGCAAGCAAGGAAAATGTATAACTCCGAATTCATCTCATCTTACAGCAACGAGGATTGGCACTTGCTAGACAGCAAAGCTGATTCAAGGGACGGTTCTTCTACAACATATCTTGAGGGCGTTGATCGTGGAAGCTAGGATCAAAAAAGTAAATAGTTGAAAGGTTTATGCCTACTAATCAGCAGTAGTAACCGGAGATTGCACCGCTCTGGCTGTCATATGTGTTGCAGAGCTCAGGCATTCTATATAATCGCACTGCAGGATATGTGGTTAAACCGGACGCGCAAGATTAGCTGCAGCGTTAACTTTAAATGAGTATCAACTGAGAGCCCCTCCGTCATGAAGATGGACTCAATGCTTGAGGGACTTCTATCTCGGCTAGCGTGAATCAGTGTTCCTGTATCCCTGAGCATATGCATGGAACGTTCGCTCACCTATCAGACTCAGCTGATGGCAAGCGTAAAGAATAGCGTGATTTCGCTTTTGGCGTTGCCACACGGTTTGCTTTGAACAAGGTCTGCTGTTCAGATAAACGATGTTCCACGCTGTTGCTTAATGCTTCTCACTACGTAAAAATATATCAGCCATATCGTTGCTCGCCTCAAGAGCCTCCGAAGCTTACAATGCACATTGAGTTCCCTTTTCATCGCCTTAGCTTTTGCCTTTCTCGAACTCGTTCCACATTAGGCAACGGCCACTCTGACAGAAACGTCAGATATAGGTGGCAATCAGATTAGCGCCCCGGATCCAAGGGGTTAGGCCACTAGACAAAATTGAATAGAAATGGCAGCATTCGTTGAGGAGATTTACGAAGAGGACGGTCCACTGGAAATTATGAAAATCGTAGAAAGCCAACAGAACTTCAGTGCAACATTTGTCAACTCAGCACCATCTTCTTGTTCTGAAGAGAACAGACAATTTCTAGCACAAATATGTATATGAAAGTTGTCAAGTAATAGATTTGATTTAAGACGAGAAAATCATATAGAGCAACAAGCAACGTTGCAGATGAGGGTAAGCGCGTAGTGAGTAAACTCCACGGTAAGGTAACGAGATACCAAGATGTACTGCAATATTGGGAAAAGAGGTGATTGTCAAATGGCAATGTCAATATTGATTCCGCAAGTCGGATGCTTCAATCTTCAACCAACGCTTATCACTTCTCCGGCAACAATGTCCAGAAAGATTACAAGTGGCTCAAGTCTAAGACATGGATGACGCATAATGAAGGACAGACCACTAGGTATAGAATACCACGATCGGCGATATCAGCTTAGCATGTTAGCTTGTACAAGTCTCGCCATTACCTGAGCGCCTGGTTGGTAAGGGTCTTACTTGTGGCCGAAAGCCTGGCGCGCGGCAAGAGTCTGACGAGTGGGTATCAGCCTGGTGGGCGATAGCTGACTGGATAGACGAGAGCTGGATCAGTAGGCGAGAGGGAACCGAAAGTGGGCCTGCTTGATGTGGGCTTGCTTCCATGGCTAGAGTTTGCGAAGCGGGCGTGAGCAGAACTGCCGAGACCTCTTTGGCAGAGGTATAGTCCCTAAAGTGGTCTGATTAAGCGCTTTATCTAGCATGGAGCAGCCATGATAGACGGCCAAAGATCTGGCTTGGAACTTCAAAGAATGGCCGGCAATACAAAGTCAGCTAGACTTTGCTGTCCAGTTTGACTTGGTTGCCTGAAGCGGGATTGTGACCATTAGACTCTATCGCGTCTGGCACGTTGAACCGTGTATTCTAAGGCGTTCAAGTGCATGCGGTTTTATACGCTTACCGTTCCTGGCTGATTTAGTTGTCTGTGGAGATCTGTTTCAATGGCTCTAAGCTGCAAATTCTCACTGAAGCCCAAAGCAATACTCATCCAGTGCAAAAATGATCCTTTGGGAGCGTTACTTCTTAGAGACTGCTCGATCGCTGATAATATACTGTCGATGTCACGTCTAGGCCACTTGTGCAAGGTAGGTCGATATCAGCCCTGCATGCCAAACCGATCAGTCGCAATCGTTGATCTAAAAAGGCTTCCCGGCCCGTAGAAACATAAGCTGGTTGAGAATGACTTCAGTCCCTCGTGTTTCACAGTGACAAAACTTTTAGAGATGGGTCTAGTATCCTGACCGGTGGTCTGGTGTTCTACAAAGATTGCCAGATGCAGAACATACAAAAGACTGTCCTCAAACCCCTACCGCGAAATATGTTGTTCCTTCGAAGGCAATTCAGACTGGTAGCTCTGAGCTTTGGTATCTGATTTGGTATGCTTCCATGAACAAGTGGCCGGGCAATCTTGCTACGGGAAAGATGGAATATCAATCTAGGAATGAAGTTGAGTTGTGGAATCAGCGACGGAATTTGCTCACGGCAATAAGCCTCGCTCTAGGCCTAGAATAGTTAGCGCGCACACAGACGTGGTTTTGAACTTTACTCCACATCGACTGTCTATACTCATCTACGTGCCATTGGCGATCACGCTCATAGTCTCATACAACTGTACGAGCATCACCATGGGAGCCCACAAATATGTCGAGGAGCTTGCGAAGCGAAAGCAGAGCGTGAGTTACCGAAACAGACCGAAGTGGAACCGGCTAACGAAGAGGTAGGATGTCATGAGGTTCTTGCTCCGCGTGCGATGCTGGGAAGTATGATACCCTCAATCTCTGGCTCTGGATGGACATACGACGACTCGTGTCTCGTCAGCCTGTCAATTCCTTACCTACACTCGATGAACTCGACTGAGAGAGCCTCTACAGCTTCGACAATTGGCGGTATGCCATCGCGCCTCGAAGCCGTCTCGGCCAGACAAGGCACGTCGTCTTGGGTATAAAGCAAAACAGGGATACGTCATCTATCGCATTCGTGTTAGACGTGGAGGGCGCAAGAAGCCGGTGCCAAAGGGTGCAACATACGGTATGCATCTGCCGTGATTGATTCAGGCCATAGAGTGCGCGGCGACACCTCTGCCCGGACGAAGCTGGGCTGGGGTTCAATCAGCTCCGCATTCGGATATTTGGACGCGCATTTCTGATCGGTGCTTATGCTCCTTCTAGGCAAACCCACGAACCAGGGTGTGAATCAGCTCAAGTACCAGCGGTCGTTGAAGTCTACAGCAGAGGAGCGAGTGGGTCGCCGTGCTGCAAATCTACGAGTCCTCAACTCGTATTGGATCAACCAGGACTCGACCTACAAGTATTTCGAGGTGATCCTCGTCGACCCTCAACACAAAGCCATCCGTCGCGATGCTCGCATCAACTGGATTGTGAAGCCCGTTCACAAGGTAGATCTACGTCTTTCCCACATCGATAGAATGCAGTCTGATATTTTCTCTAGCATCGCGAAGCTCGAGGTCTGACCGCCACCGGCAAGAAGTCTCGTGGGCTGGGCAAGGGACACAAGTTCAATAAGACGACGGCGGGCAGGCGCAAGACCTGGAAGAGGCACAATACGCTCTCGCTATGGCGATACCGTTGATCTCTTCTTTGTCTTGTTACGGAACATGCAGCATCTCATTTCATCACGTCATCTGCCTATGGGAAATCCGTTGCAAAACCGTCTACGGCTAGAGAGCTACTCATGATAACTACCACCTCCAAAGTCCCATCAAATCGAGCATGGACAATCACTCACATACAATCAAATCAAGTGACAGAACCAAAACAGTGTTTCACATCGAGTATACGTCATCAACGAAGACAATCATCGATATTGAAGCAGACAGACAATCGTTGCGTAATTTCCATTTGTACCATCAAGTACGTACGCTCCCTGTCATTGCGATTACCGGTCTCCCTTTCTTCTAGCCAAGCGAGCGCACTGCCACATCCGATCCCAATCACGGAATCTACCGCCATCGCAAGCAAGTCTATGTTGTACCACCATGCAATATCAAAGACACAGCCACCCTATAATCTCCATAACCGCACCTCATCAAAAAGAGTAATACAGCCTCATCTTGAATCCTTCCCTTCTCCCCTCCTCCCCTCCCTTCCCATCCCCATCCCCACCGCTCAACCTCACCTAGCTCCAAAACCGCACCACATCCAAAACAGTAATTCACCTCCACCTCCCCCTCCATCCCCATCCCCATCTCCTCCCCCCCTTAAATTTCCCATCCATCCCCCCCCTTCCCCTTCCACACCAGAATACCCATCCCCACATCCCTCCTCACCCCAACCCCAAAAGCCCCTATCCACCTCATCCATCAAAAAAACCAGACGATCTAAAAAACGCCAATTCACAACCCACACACACACAACATATCCCTCTCCCTCTCCCCATCCCCCACCCCAAACCCAAACCCACCCCACCCAACACAACCCAAAAATA